>ERZ826242.1038-NODE-1038-length-33887-cov-11.311273_pt1 | contig 33887 bp, 36 predicted proteins | sample MGYA00519871_ERZ826242 | MGnify/ENA primary metagenome ERZ826242 (study PRJEB31778, sample SAMEA3449226) | human gut metagenome | biome: human gut; feature: human-associated habitat; material: faeces | place: United Kingdom | collected 2010/2012 ...
CAGCCTCATGGCTTACTGGCTCTTTGTCGATCAAGTCTATTGCAACTTTAACATTATCGTCTTTAGCGTTTCTCCTTAACCATTCAAAGTAATTTCTGTCCACTTTGAATATTTCTTTTAAAGTTTTGCCTTGATATTTTCCGAAAGAAATTTTCAACTTCTCAGCATCTTCTTTTGTAACAACCATCGGTAAATCTTCGCCTTGGTATAACGATAATCCTAACCCAAACATTGCTAGATTTTTCGTTAGACATCTCATAATTGTTTTATTAATGTCAAACATTGTTGCTGATTCAACTGTTTTTTCAATATAATTACCCGTAAATTCGCCATTGACATACTCTTTGACTTTATAAGTGTAGGCATTAGCTAACATAGATTTGTTAGAGCTATCCATAACAGGTAACCACATCTCATGTGTTATATTTTTGATCGTTACACTTGTAAACACCATATAACCAGTATTCTCCTCATAAACATAGGGCAAGTTTTTATCACCAAATTTATATATTTCGTAAACGGCATCGGGATACATTTTTTTTATTTCAGCCCAAGCATAAGCCCAACTTAAATAATTTAAACCATTTTTTTGCTCTACCTTGTCATTAACATCCAATTCATAAAGCTTTTCAAAAACATCTTCCATGTTTAATCTCCTATCCTTTGTAATATTCTTTATTTTTAATTGTTTCGCCTGTATCTTCAATAAATTTCCCACGGCGTTTAAAATCTTCTGACACAATTTCTATTTCTTCTCGACTTGTTGGAATCCAATATCCTCCTTTAAAACTTGATTTACTCATGACTGCATAACGATAATTTTCGTCCTTTCGAATCCTTTTAATAACATCTCTAAACGCTTTATTATCGTCGATTTTAAATAATTGTTGTAACCTTTTAGCTTTAACTCGGTTATCATATCCAACACAATTTTTAACCAAATATCCGTAAATTAAATCTTCCATCATAACCCCTTTCTTGATTTTTTTAATAATTCACTTAACTGTTTATCCGTTAACCATACCTCACCTTTACAGTGCATATTGATTATTTGTTCAATAGTTTTTTCTTTTTTTAATTTTTCAAAATCTTTAATCTTCATTTAACCAATCCCATTCAGCTAGTTCATCAATTGCGAGCTGCTGCTCCTCGCTAATCCCAGCTGGTTCTTTAAAATGCTTGCTTTCGCCTCGACACTCCTCCAAAGTCTTATAGCCTTTGTCGTGCCACGAGTTAATAATTGCCTCTGTATAGCTTAAAGCTCTAGCTCCGTTTAAAATAGTTAAGTCTATTGCGTGATTAATAATTTCATCGCTAAACCACTTTTTCCATTCATCAATTTTTTGAATTTCTGGAGAAGCAATTGTTCTTCCAAAATTTTTCTCTAAATAATAATAAGTATTTATAGTCTTATATTCTGTATTATTCTTAGATTGTTGTTGATTTGTCTGTTGATTGTCTGTTATTTGTCTGTTAGATTGACTGTTATTTTCTTGATACGCTTCGTAATTAACTATTGAAATTACACGGTATTTAGTATAACTTTTGTCTGTTATGTTGTTTGTTAAAATCAGTTTACTTAGCGATGTTCTTGTCTGTTGGATACTTAGACCAGTTTCTTTACTCAATTTTGGTAATGATGTAACGAAACTTCCTCTTGGTATATCTATACCCTCAAACTTACCATCTTTCCAATTAGCCTTTAACAAGCAATGTATAAATAGTCTTGTAGTATTAATATTTGAATACCACTCCCAGTTTAAAATTTTAGTGTGTAACTTCACCCACAAGAGACGGCACCTCCTCTATCTATGAACAACTATCAATATGATCATTATCAGTCCAAACAATGATAGCTTGGTTATAAATTTAAACCACTCTTCAAATTCTTCTTCATCTTCAAAAAAATATTCTATAACTTTCATGCTTGATTACCTCTATTCCAAATTACATACTTTTTTGTTTAGTTTTAATTAAAATATAATTAAGTCTTTTTAATTTTTTATTTATAAAAATAATTTTTTCTTCCATAATAAAAACCCTCCTCACATAATTTTCTTTGCGAAAACCACCTGAAAAGGGTTGTCTATTTGCTTATATTTTTGTATAATTAAATAGAAATACCTTTTAGGTGTTTCACACAATTTAGATTGATTATGTGTCTTTCGTCGGTCAAACTTGAGCACATTTTCAATCTTTTTTTATTTTTCTTTTTCGATTAAGTATCTTATATATTCGGCGATACTCATGCCTTTCTTTTTAGCTTTTTCTTTTATTTCTCGATGTTCTTCTTCTGTTAGTCTTATACCGAAACGGATATTTTTAGGTTTACCACTTAAGGTAGGTCTACCCATTTTCTTTTTATCCTCCATACGCTCCTTTCTAACTTTCGTCGGTACAATTATATTATATATGTAACGACAAAAGTTGTCAACCTCCTTTTAGATTTTATTCTAAATATGCTTTAGTTTGACGTTAAGTTTTTATTATTTATTTTTCAAAGAACAACTCTATTTGTGTTATAATCTCCATAGAAAGGAGGTGTGTTTTATGTTTAATGTTAAAATATTAACGAAAGAAACCGATCAAGAAATTTTATTTGAAAACTGTACTAAAATTTCTACAACAAATGGAGCCAAAACAAATGTTTTAGACACTGACAATATTTTAAACAACAACTTTGAATATAAAGATAAAACAATTTGCTTTATTTCGGATAACCAAAGTTTAAGAATTAATGGCAACGATATTTTGCTTATAATTACTTATAAAATGAAATAAAAAATTAGGCACTAGCACTGTCTAGTTTTTTATATAAACATTTTTAGTAATTCTAAATACCCTGTAGGAATTGGTCTATTTTCTTTTATTAATTCTTTAATTCTATTAATAAGCATTTCTTTTATTTCTTCCATACATACCTCCTAATTTGTTTTATTTTTTGTTTTATGATACAATATGAGTGTTTATTTTTTTAAATAAACTATGGTGTTTTGACCGTTTTGAGTGTCCATCTCAGCGGTCTTTTTGTTGTCTAAAGCACCAATATAACTAACTCCTAAAACCATAACTATTAACGCTATTGTTGGCAATATTGCTTTGATTTTCTCTAACATTTTTATCATCCCTTTCTATCCCATATTCTTCTTCAAATGCTTTTATTAGCACTCTACCTTTTTCAGTTCTAAATCCCTTTTGTTCTTGCCTTGCGTTTATCTCTCGGATAATTTCGTAAGCTTTACATTTTGAAAAGTTCAAAATTTTCATTATGTCTTTATACGTATAAAATAATTTCATATAACCTCCCTTTGTGTATTTTTTTGTTACTCTACTCATTATGTGTAGTTTTATTGTAAAAAAATATCAACATTAAAAGGTCTTTTATATTTTTCGTACAACTGTTTAATTTTTTTCAAAGTTTCAACGCTTGGCTTTCGGTCGTTAAGCTCTAACTTCTCATACATAGATTTACTAATATCTAATAAATTGGCTACCTCTTGCATTGTTAATCCTTCGATTTCTCGAAATTCTTTTAACGTCATTGGCCACCTCCTCTCGTCTACAATTAAATAATACCACACATTGTGTGTAGTGTCAATAGAAAAATAAACATTTTGAAGTTTTTTTACAATTTTAACACGATTTGTGTTATTATAATGGCAACGAGGTGGTTAAAATGCTTGGCGACAAATTAAAAAAATTAAGAGAAACAAACAATTTGAGTCAGCAACAGCTTGCAGAAAAGTTGGGTATGTCTCCTAGCGGCGTCGGTATGTGGGAGCAGAACAGGAGGCAACCTGATAACGAAACAATAAAAAAAATCGCCCAATTATTTGGCGTAACTACTGATTATTTATTAGGAAACGACGTTAAGCCAAACGATAAAAACAAAGACTTATTAGAAACCATCTCTGAAGATTTATCCGACCCGATTAACCGAGTTCTTTACAAAAAGACTTCGGAATTAAAGAACGAAAAGGATAAACAAATCGTTTTAAGTGTAATCCAAGGGCTTATCCATGGGGTTGATGAAGAATACGATAAGCACGAGCAGTAATAGTGCTAAAAGGGGTTGAGATATGTGCTTATTTCTTTGTTAAACGGCGAAATTACGCAAGATGAATATATTAGAGCTAATAATATTAATCTATTCTACAAAGTGCTTCCTAACTATATACAAGGATTTGTGATAAGGTATAGAGGCGTAAATATGATTGTAGTTAATAAATGGCTTTCTAAAGATAAGAAAAATTTGACAATTTTACACGAGCTTGCACACTTAGAGTTGAAACATTTAGATAAATTTGTTTTTGAATATAAAAGAAAAGGAATTGAAGACGAAGCAGATAAATATGTTGAACGCTTATTAAACACGATTAAAAGCCGCTAGTACAGGGCTTTTAAATAGAAATGAGGTGTACTTATGAATAATTGTCCGCAGTGTGGCAGCACAAACGTAAACGTACAATTAGTTAATAAAGTCATTTTAAAAAATAAACATCACGGTATTGCCTGGTGGATATTTATAGGCTGGTGGTTTGTGCCTTGCATGTGGTTAATATTTACTCTTCCAAAAATATTGATTAAATTATTTGGACTCGGACAGCGAAAATATAAGACGGTAAATAAAGAGCAAACTAAAGCTGTTTGTCAAAATTGTGGATATTCATGGGAGATTAAATGATCTCTTTTTTTTGGAAAGGTGAATTATGGATAAAAAAAGATACGCTAAAACAAACTATCCTAACATATACAAGAGCAAGCATAATGGCACATATGCTATTGATTTGAGTCTTGGCTACGATAACATAACTGGTAAGCGTGTAAGAACTACTAGGACTGGGATAGAGTCTGAGAAAGCCGCCAAAGAATTGTTAAAAAAATTAACTTCTGACGAAAAGATAAAAAACGATATAGTAAATTGTAATTATTTTAATGAAACATTTGAAAAATATTTATATTCTTGCGAATTTGAAAAAAAACTTGCTTATAATACAATAAAAAAAAGAATTGGATTTTACAATTCTTACTTTAAAGATTTTTTTCAAAATGTTAAATTAAATAAATTGGTTAAAAAAAATGGTGTTGAATTCCAACAATATTTATTGCAAAAAAACATATCTGATAGAACACGAAGTGATATATATTCATTATTGATTATGTTTATTAACTGGTGTGTAAATAACGATTATCTTGTTAAAAATCCATTTAAAGGTATTGAGAATTTCAGTTACGAAGATAAAAAGATGGATTTCTACACAATAGAAGAATTTCAACAACTAATTGATTATATGAATGATAAATATATGAAAAATAAAGATCATATAACTTTAGTTGCTTCATTATTCTGTTATTTATTATTCTTTTTAGGAACGCGCGCAGGTGAAACTCAAGCGTTAAAAGATGAAGATATTGATTATAAAGAATACACTATTGATATAAATAAAAGTATTTACTTTAAAAAAGGAACTGGTAATGTTGAAGGTAAAACAAAAACATTATCTTCAAAGCGAAAATTATATACAAGTAAAAAACTAATTGACAAAATAATTGATTATAAGAATATTTTAAAAAAAGATTATGGTCTTTCTCTATCAAAAGACAATTATATTTTTACTAATCCCCTAACCTCTGAACTATACAATATTGAAACGGTAAGACACGAAATAAATAAATGTATGGACGAGGCCGGAGTTAAACACATAAGACTTCACGATTTCAGACATTCTCATACTGCTCTACTTATGAGCCAAGGCGAAGAGCTTTATTATATACAAAAAGACCTAGGACATTCTAGGTATGATATAACAGCAGACATTTACGGTCACATAGAAGAAAAAAAGAAAAAATCAGTTGCTAGTAAATTAGAAGAATTTATATAAAATAAACTCCCAAAATACTCCCAACTATGTGGAAGGTGCGAAAAAATATGGAAAATATAGCAAAATATAACACTAAAAACAACGAAAAATACAGAAAAAACAAATAACATATAACCTCACCCGCTCCAATTGAAATCAACTTACGAACCACATGGTTTGTAAGTTTTTATTTTGTCTTTAAGCGAACTCACGTAGTTGCTTGGAAGATATTATATATACTTTGTTCTCTTTCTAGGAAGGAGGACATTTTTTTATGCATTTTAAAGTAATAGAAACATTAAGACCTAATAAGGAAATACTAGATACACTAACTAAATATACATACAAAACTACAAATGGTTGTATTAAAATACTTCAAAATACTAATTTAAAATTCATATCACCAATTACATATACAATTATTAAACCTACTCATCTTACTATTTATGAATATAAAATCAATGAAATAAGTGATAAAAAATTTTATATTAAAGAATATAATCAAAAGTATAATTTAAAGGAAATTTTGACTCTTTTCAACAAATTTTAATTTTATGTTTTTTAAAATTTATTTAAGTGAAGAAATATATGAAAATTATAAAAGTTAAATTATATACTTCGTAAATGCGCTCATAACTGGGTAAACATATGAAGAATATTTTATATTTTTCAATAATCAGACTTAACTTTTAATGTTTAAGTGGGGAAACAATTGAGGAGGTGAAAAAATGAGATGTGGTATTTATGTGAGAGTTTCAACAGATGATCAAAGAGATAATGGTTATTCTATTGATTCACAACTTAGAATGATTAAAGAACACTGTGAAAAAAACGAATATATAATTGTAGATGTATATAATGATGCTGGTCATTCTGGGAAAGATTTAATGAGACCTGAAATGCAAAGACTTTTAAAAGATATTAAATCAAAAAAGATTGATAAGTTAATTGCTATTAAAGCAGATAGATTAACAAGAAATAATTTTGATGGTTTTTGGTTATTAAATTATTGTGAGGAACACGATGTTAAAATTGAACTTATACTTGAACCTTATGATGTATCTACTGCCAATGGTGAAATGATATTTGGTATGAATTTAGTATTTGGACAAAGAGAAAGAAAAGAAATTGGAGCAAGAACTAAAAGAGCATTAGAAGAAATGGCATTAGAACGAGTACACCCTGCCAAAGCACCTTATGGATATATAAGAAATAAAGAAACAGGTCATTTAGAAATAGAACCAATTGAAGCAGAAATAGTTAAAGAAGTATTTAATCTATGTAAAAATGGTAATTCTACAAGAGGTATTGCAACATTTATGAAAGATAACAAAGCCTATTTAAAGCAAGGAAAATGGAAAAGTGACAGAATATATAAAATACTTACTAACTCAATTTATATAGGCACTTATGCTTTTGGTAAATACAAAAGAAAACCGCAAGATGTATTGTATGTAGAAAATTATTGTGAACCAATAATTGATATTGAATTATGGAATGCAACAAGAAAAATTTTAGAGAAAAACAAGCACTCTAATTATGGAGAACATATTCATTTGTTTTCAGGGATAGTTAAATGTCCTGATTGTGGTAACATTCTATCTTCTACTAACTCTTTTAAACATAGTGGAACACCAAAAGAAAAAGTATATTACCATTTAACTTGTAAAAATATTAATTGTAAATCAAAAGGATTGCATTATAGTAGTGATAAAATTGAACAAAAACTAGGCAGAATATTAGATGAATTAACTAGATATATGTATGATATGGATAATGAAATAATAGTATGTAATTCTTCTAAAACAAAAGATTTAAAAGATATTGATAAGGCTATTGAAAAACTAAAATTACAAGAAAAAAGATTAGTAGATTTATATTTAGAATCAAAATTAAATGTTGAAAATATTAACGATAAAAATAATGCTATTAAGAAAGAAATTGAAAAATTAGAACAGAAAAAGAAATTGTTAGACCCAGAAGATGAATTTAAAGATTACACTATTGAACTACTTAAAAAGTTAAATTGCCATAAAGAAGATAACCTTTTTGTATTTAATGATAAATTAGGTTTTACATTTAAATTTAATAGTTTAAATAGACAGTACAAAGAAATCTAGAAGTTAATTATTAATGATTAACTTCTAGATTGTTTTTTTAATTTGAATTTTAGAAGTGATTTATGTCGAACTATGGAAAATAAAACATATTTATAGTATAATAATATTGCAAATTATTACTTGAAATATAATGTAATTTAAATTTGGTAAGGAGATGTAAAAATGGAGACTACTAACCTATCTAAAATTAAAAGGGATAAAATGTTAGATACAATAAATGAATTAAAAAAGAATATTACTGATGAAAATACTCTGACTAATTTATCATTAATTGAAAATGAATTAACTAAAAAGAAATACGGGTTAATTTGGGAAGAACATCAAGAACGTGTTGATAAAGAACTTGAAACTCAAATACCTACTTTCGAAGAAATTAAAGATAAAGAAATTTTATCAAATAAAGATGAAAAGTTTAATTTCTTATTAGAGGGAGATAATCTTCATAGTCTATATTTGCTAGAAAAAACACATAAAGAAAAAATTGATTGTATATATATTGACCCACCATATAATCGTGGAAAGAATGACTTTGTATATAATGATAATTATGTAGTTGAAGAAGATGGGTATAGACACAGCAAGTGGTTGTCTTTTATGCATAAAAGACTGGAGCTAGCAAAACATCTTTTAAGCAAAAAAGGATTAATCTTTATTTCTATAGATGATAATGAAGTTGCTCAATTAAAATTATTATGCAATGATGTATTTGGTGAAGAGAGATTTATAAATCAATTTGTTTGGCAAAGAAATTCTAGCGGTAAAACAGAAAAAGACAAATTTACTGTAAATACTGAGTATATTTTACTTTATTCAAATACTGAAGAATATGTATTAAATCCTGCTTATAAGCCACTAGCAGTTTCTTCTCAAAAAATGTATAGTAAAGATGATAATGACGGCAGAGGAAAATATGCAACGGTTAGTTTACAAAAACCGAGAGATCCTGGACCTGAAACAACATATGATTATGTTGATAATAATGGTAAAGTTTGGGTTTGTCCTCCTAAAGGCTGGAGAATGATATATAGTAAAATCAAAGCATTGGAAAATGACAACAGACTATATTTTGAAGGAAAATCTTTAAGGGTAAAAGATTATTGGAATGAAAGAGAAAATGTAGGAAAACGCATTGATACGCTTTGGAATGATTTATCTGAAAATAATGTTGGTAGTAAGGAATTATCAATACTATTTGATGGAAAAAATATTTTTGATAACCCAAAACCAACGGATTTAATAAAAAGGTGTATACAAATATGCCAAAAGGATTGTATTGTATTAGATTTTTTCGCTGGCTCTGGTACCACCGCACAAGCTGTTCAAGAACTTAATGATGAAGATAATGGAAATAGAAGATTTATATTATGCACTAACAATGAAAATAATATATGTGAGGATGTAACATATAGAAGATTAATAAAAGTTAACTATGGTACACCAAAAACTATTCCACATAAATTTAATTTAAAATACTATAGGTGTACATATATCCCTAGAATAAACACGGAAAATGAAAATCTTCATAATAATTTATTAATAAATATAAGAAATCTTATTCAATTAGAAAATGGTATTGAAATAGATGATAATAAAATTAGAATTTACATTGATGAAAACGAATTAGATAAATTTAGTAAAAATCAAAACGAGTTGGATATGTGTGAAAAAATATATATATCATCTGACATACTTCTTACATCAAAACAAGAAAGTATATTTGAAAACAATAATATAAAATTATATATAATACCAGAATATTATTTTGAAGATGAGATTATGGAGGTAATGTAAATGCAGGATATAAAATTGAAAAAATTTCAAATGGATACAGTAAATAAATTATTAGATGCAACAAGTGTTGGTAATAAGAAAGAAATATTAGTACAAGCTCCTACTGGTTCTGGGAAAACAATTATATTACTTTCGTATATCGAAGAATATTTAAAAGAGAATAAAAATACTTTATTTGTATGGCTTACTCCTGGTAAAGGAGATTTAGAAGAACAAAGTAAAAAGAAAATGTTAAAGTTTTTACCTCATCATAAAACTCAAAATATTCAAGATGTACTATTACAAGGGTTTGAAGAAAAATCTACTGCATTTATCAACTGGGAAACAATAACTAAAAAAGGAAATAAAGCATTAGAAGATGCTGAAAGAAAAAATCTATATGAGAGAATACATGAAGCCCATAATTCTGGTTATAAGTTTATTGTTATAGTAGATGAAGAACATCTAAATAAAACAGTAAAAGCTGAAAGTATTATTGAATATATGAATCCTAACTATATTGTAAGAGTTAGTGCTACTACTAAAACAAATAAAGAAGCTGAATTTATTGCAATTGATGAACTAGAAGTAATAAATTCTGGTCTAATTACAAGGGCCTTATATATAAACGAAGATGTATCAAATGCTACTACTCTTTCTAATGAACATGAATATTTACTAGACCTTGCAATAGAAAAGAGAAAAGCAATAAAAAATGAATACATGAAATTAGGAGTTCAAGTAAATCCTTTAATAATTATTCAAGTACCAAGTAAATCAGATGACTTAATTAAAATGATAGAAAAGACACTTGAAGAAAAAGGATACGATTATATTAAACAAAATCTTGCTATATGGCTTTCAGATAGAAAAGAAAATATTAAAAATATTGAAGACAATGAATCACATCAAGCAATTCTTATTATGAAACAAGCAATTTCTACTGGATGGGATTGCCCTCGTGCTAAAATACTTGTAAAACTTCGTGATAATATGAATGAAGATTTTGAAACACAAACTATTGGTAGAATTAGAAGAATGCCACAAGGCCGACATTATGATAATGTATTACTAGATAATTGCTATTTATATACTTTTGATGAAAAATACGAACAATCTGTAAAACAAGAATTAGGTAATAATGCTTATGATACTAAAGTTATTTTTTTAAAAAATGAGTATAAAAATTTTACATTAAAAAAATTAACATTTGATAATAATTTTGATGGATTTGATGAAAGAGAAACATTTAATATCTTGCATAATTTTTATATAAATAAATATAAATTAACTTCTAAAAAGAAAGATAATAAGACAATTTTAGAGGCTAATGGTTATGTTTTTAAAGATACAATTGATAATTATATAGTACAGGACAAAATTGTTAGGATAAATTCCAATGAATTAGATAACGCAAATAGAATTAAAGTCCAATCTGTTGTAACTACAAATAAAAATGGATTTGAATTAAGACATTCTATAAATGAGATAGCTTCAAGAATTGGAATGCGTTATGATAGAACGAGATTAATGTTAGAAAGAATGTTTTGGAAGCAAAAACTATTTACTAAAAAATTTGTAGATTTAACACTAACCGAATTTTATGCTTTTGTAATAAATAATGAAGATATTTTAAAACATGACTTTTCAGAGGCAGTATCTCAAAAAGCAAGACAAATAAAATTGAAATTCGAAGAATTAAAAGAATTTGATTGGAAATTACCTGAAATGGATTATATAAAATATGATCCTAAAATGAGAGATACTACTATTTATCAAAAAACTCCATACATTGATTATCCTAATAGTACAGTAAAATCAAAAAGTGAAAGAATGTTTGAATATTTTTGTGAAAATAATGAAAATATTAAATGGTTTTACAAAAATGGCGAGTCATCAAGTGATTATTTTTCAATAGTTTATATAGATGCAGTAAATCATAAATGGCACTTCTACCCTGACTTTATTGTTTGCGATAAAAGTAATAAAATATGGATTATAGAAACTAAAGGTGGAGAGAATGCTGAAGGTGTGTCAAAGAATATTGATATTAAAGTTGAAAACAAATTTGAAGCATTAAAAGAATATGCTAAAAAATATAATGTTAACTTTGGTTTTGTTAGAGATTACGATAAGAATGAATCCTTGTACTTATGTAATACAGAATATACAGAAGATATGGAAAATGAGAATTGGATATTATTATATAAGATTTTTTAGTAAGTATTTTAAATATGAATGAAAGGAGGAAATTAGATGTCTAAGTTTTTAAAAATACAACAAGGAATCTTAGGCCTTGGCCCTGGAGAATATCAAAGATTTTGTGCAGATTACATTATAAAGAAAAAAGGCTATAAAAACATGCATGACATAGGTAGCAAAGAAGGAACAAATAAAACAACTATTGGAATTCCAGATTCATATAATATCAACGAAGATGGAACATATTCATTACTCATGTATGGAACTGTCGAAAAAAAATCTATATCAAAGTTAGAATCAGATATTAAAGATGCCTATTCTGAAAGTAAAACAGGAATATCTCAAGATAAAATTAAAGAAATAATATGCTTTCACACAAATACAAATATAAAACCAGGTGATTATACTAGATTAACTACTTTGTACAATGATATAATCATAGAACTTATTGATGTAGACTCAATGGCACATGATGTTTGCGATAATTACCAAAGTTTAGCAAATGATTATTTACAGATACCTATTGATACAAATCAAATAAGTGACATAGACAATTTTATAAAACGATACGATAAATTTTCTATTAATTCTCCATTATCTCTAGAATACATGGAAAGAAAAGAAAAAAAAGAAATTATAAATAGCATTAATAATACTGAAAAATTATTATTAATTACTGGCAAACCAGGTATAGGCAAAACAAAAATTGCAATTGAAATATGTAGATGGTTTGAGATAAAAGAAAATTTATGTTGCTTATGTATTAGGCCAAATGGAAAAGATATATATGATGATATAAAGACTACATTAGAGAATAATAATGATTATTTAATTTTTATAGATGACATTAATAATTTACATCAGATTCAAAGTTTTATTGATTGTATAATTACAAATGAAAATAAAAATATAAAAATTGTAGCTACAATAAGAGATTATCTTTTAAGTGGAATTTTAAATAAGTTAAATAATTATAGTATTAATGCTAGTGTTTACACACTAAATAAAATGGAAGATACTGATATTATAAAAATACTCGAAAGATCTTTTAATATAAAAAATAAAAGTTGGCAACAACAAATACTGAAAATTTCAAATGGTAATCCTAGAATTGCTATAATGGCTTCACAATCAGTGTTAGATGGAAAAGTAAAATCTTTAAATAGCATCTTAGATGTATTTAAAAATTATTATGATAGAACTATAGAAGAAAATAAACTTTCAAAATTTCAAATAAAATTGTTATTTTATATTTCTCTTCTTTCTCCTTTCAGTATAGAAAACAAAGAGGTAAAAAATACATTAGAAACTATAGGAGTATATGATATTGAAGAATATAAGAATTTGAGAGATTTGGAATTGATTGAGTTTTATAATGATGAAGCAATAAAAATTAGTGACCAAAATTTTTCGAATTATATTATATATAAGTATTTAGTTGAACTAAAAGAAATAAAGATTTCGGATTTATTAATAAAAATGTTTCCAAAATTTATTCAAAAATTTATAAATTCTATCAATATGATAAATGAATTATTTTTCAGTGAAGAAGGATTAGAATATATTATAAGGGAAATAAATGCAGTTTGGGAAAAAGATGAATATAAAGATGACGATTTATTTTTCAAATCGTTTCACAATATAAATATTCCTAAAACTCTAACTATTATAGAAGGTAAAATCAAGGCAGAAAAACAAGTTGATATTCCACAAGAAATAAAATATAATGAAAATGTCTATATGAATAATGAAATACTTGAAATATTAGCTGATATAAAGAATTCTGATTATTCTGATATGGCTTTTAAATTATTGATGTCATATTTAATGAAAAGACCTGATCTATATAACGAAATATGTAAAAGCATAAAAGAATCTTGGATGATGAAAGAACAAAATCCTGATTTTAAACTCGAAACAAATATTATTTCAATATTGTTTGATAAATATAATAAAAAAGATGAATATAATATTATACTAAAACTTATATTAATAAAATCATTAAAATATTGTTTAGAAACTGAATTTCATATAAGTAAACAAGGTAAAGATTGTAGAACACTGAATCTTTTAACAATTACATTACAACCTTGTGAAAATGTATTTCAATTCAGAAAATTCTTGTTTGACATATTTATAAAAATATATACTGATGATTCTAATTATATAAGTTTATTAATAGATTATTCTATATGGCCACAGGAAGATGAGCAAATCAATATTATAAAAAATGATTTTGAAATGTTAGAAAAAAAACTATTTTGCAAATGGATAAATCCTAATATTTCTCAATGCAAAGTATTAGATTTTATTGAAGAAATGTGTAAAAGAAGAAATATACCTATTACCGAATCAATACAAAATTATAAACAAAATAAAGAATATAACATATTAAGAATTTTTGAAAAATATGATTATGATAAAGAAAATATTGAGTTAAATGATCTTTTAGTTAAATCATCATCAATAGAATATAAATGTTTTTTTAAAATCTTGAAAAAAGTAGAGGATGATAAAGTTAAAGTTGATGATTGGAAAATTCAAAATTCTATTGCACTTCTCTTTAATTATATTATTAATAATAAATATGAAATATTTAATGAAGTTTTTGAATACTTTTTAAATTATGATTGTCCTTTCAAATTATATCCAAATTATTTGTTTTTAATAAAAAATAAAGATGAAGTTATTGATTTATTAATTAAAAGCAATAGTAATTCAAAGTTTTTCTTTTTAAGTTTTTTATTAGATTCATTTGTAGACAAAAAATATTTAAATGGCGTAAAATTTTTTCTAAAAGAACAACAGAAATTTGAAAATAAATATACTTTAAATTTATCATCAATAGCAAGCTATTCCGTGTATGACTCTTCCTTAATTGAAAATTATACAAAAGAAATACTAGATTTAGATGATTTTGGTTTAATGATAAGTTACACAAATTGTTTAAGAGATAATTTTGAAGAAATCAAAAAAATATACAATGCATTTGGGGACAAAGATATTTTGGAATGTTTATATTTAAAATCTATTTATAATCATGTTGATTATAAAGGATATATGGGGTTCTTATTAGTTAAAAATAATTGTAATTTTTTCAGACAAATAATTAAAAATAAAGGTGTTAATCGAACTGGCAACATTGATAATATAATAGAAAACCTTTGGAAAGATAGCAATTCAGATGAAATAATATTAAAAATATATAATGAAATATTAGATTCACAATTTGGTTATTTAGATTTATATTATCTATTTAATTATTCAAATAATGATATCAAAGAAATGCAGAATACATGGTTAAAAAAATATATTGAATCTAACAACAATAATAAAGAAAAAATTAAATACCTATTCTATACAATATGTGAGAGAGATAAAGAATCAAAAGAAGAATTAATATTATTCTTATTAGAAGTAAATGATGATATTGAAATATTTGAATCTATTTCATTCTTTTCACATTCCGAATCATGGAGCCATAGTAGAATACCACTAATCGAAAATAAAATTGATTTTTTAGAAACTTTAAAAGAAAAAATTTTAATTAAAAGTGATATAAAATATATTTCACATATAAATTATATAGAAACTATGATTGATTGGTGCAAAAATAGTATTAAAGAAACTAAAATTAAAGAATATTTAGATGATTTCTATAACTAATATTGATAAAATAAATCATTCGATGTATAATCAAATACAGAAAGAGAGCGAGTTCGTAAGTTGTAGTTTAATCGCTCCATGTGCAATTAACTCAAGTTCGTTCTTGAGTTTTTTTATGCCAAAAATCTCCCGCAGTCAGCTTGGGAGACATACAAAGAAATCTTCCTAAAAAAAGAAGAAAATTTATACTTAATATTATAAAAAAGATGATAAAAACAATAATGTTTAATATCATCTATCAATATTTTTTAAATACATTTTCTAATTAATTTAAATAGCTTAATCCTCTCATTTACTGATCATACTCTTCACACAAGATTACATCAATAAAATTTTCTTCATCATAATCATTTAAAACTTTGAAAACATCCAGCACAACATTGATACCCTCTATATTTGCCTATCAAACCTAAGTTACTTACTTTCTGATTAAACCATCACTAGTCAAAACATATAAAGTATCTATCACTTCATCAATGTACCTTCTATCATGGGACACACTAATAATCGTGCCATTAAAATCCTTTAATACTTGTCTAATAACAGGATTTGATAGTGGGCTAACATTACGCGTAGGCTCATCTAAAATTAAAACATTACACTTATCTATTACTAATTTCATTAAGAAGAGTTTAGCCTTAGTTCCATTACTTAAATCTTTAATTTTCCCTGTCATTTCTTTTCTAGTAAAATTCATATTTCCTAAATACATTCTAGCTTTAGTAATTTCTTCTTTGTCTTTACTTGAAACTACAAAGTCCAAAACATTATCATATCCGCTTAAAATATCATCGTAATCTTGTGGCATATAACCAACAATTATATCATCTCTAATATATAATTCTTCATAAATAATTTTTATCAAAGTAGACTTTCCTACTCCATTTCTACCAACAATACATAAATGAACATTACCAATTACATCAAGCTTAATATTCCTTGATAATACTTTTTCCCCAATTTTAAGTTCCGGAATATCCAAACTAATTATTTTCTTAAACTTTGGTATTTCCACATTTTCAAAAAAGAAATTAATTCTTTCCTCCACATCTTCGGGGACAGTAACTTCTAAATTATTTAGCTTTCTCTCCTGTGCTTTCAAAGCATGAATTTTTTTCTTCAAAAGTCTTGCACCATGCGGATCAGCTCTCGTTATCGTATTTTGCTGATACTCCACTTTTTGCATTACCTGTTTTAATTTACTTTCCCTTTTGTTAAAATCCCTTTTCTCCGCCTTAGCTACCTGTACTTGTTTATTAATTGTATCAATCCGCTGATTAACATATGTATCATAATCAATCTTCATAAGTGTATGCCTACAGTCAGTTTTATTTTTAATCTGCTCCAAATGTAAAATCATATTAGCGCTTTTTGATAATAAAGCTTCATCATGCGATACGTAAATAATAGCCATATCAAAACTTTTAATAAAAGTTTCTAACCATTCCAGCGTTTCAATATCCAAATCATTAGTTGGTTCATCTAAAAATAGAATATCATTTTCATCTAACAACAGTTTTAATATACCTACCTTAACTTTTTCACCACCAGATAAAGAACCTATCCGTTGTTCTAACAATTTGTCATGCAAATAAAGTAAATCTAAATACTTATATAAACTTTTAATCTTGTCATAATATTCGCAATCATCTTTAAATAAAAAATCATAAACTTTTTTATTTAAATTTTCTTCATTCATCGATTGTTCCAAATAGCCAATCTTGCTACCTTTTAAATTAATCAAACCACTTATATTAGCATATTGGCATATACCAAGTATTGCTTTTAAAACTGTTGACTTGCCATTACCTTCTTCCCCGATAATTGCAAGTTTATCGCCTTTATTTAAATTCAAGGAAAAATTCTTAATTAAATATCTATTTTCTATAGATATGTTTAAATCTTTTATTTCTAACATATTATGCCTCCTTCTTGGCATAATTAAAGCTTATGCCACACTTATAAACCAATTATTCTCATGTTATCACCTCCAAATCTCGCATACAAAAAACACTCTCCAAAATCATGTTTAAGAAAGTGTTTACTAATACAATTAAAAATCAAAAAAATCAATCTAAAACAGTAATCAATCTAAAACATAACTTAAAATATATACATTGTTAAATTTCTTATTAATTACCATTTTATCACCTGTTCCTTCTAAAACTAATTTTAACATATTATTTAATAATTTACAAATTACTAGTCTTATCGTTATATGAAAGGCAATTACAAACACTATCTGCATTTTTAATGCTATTATTTATAGCATTAATTAAAACATCTGAAGCTGCTATTCCTATAAAATTTACTAAATCAAACGAACACATATCCAATTTTATTCTATTTTTACTATGTGGAGAAATAGAAAAAATTACATCGCCATCCCAATTCGTATGCACCGGAAAAATTGCCCTAGCCATTCCATCCTGAGCTAACTCTGAAATTTTCATTAACTCCTCCCTATTTGTCTCTATATTAGTTACAATAACCACTAGAGTAGTATTACCTTTACTATCAGGTGTTGTATTATAATAATTTTTAATATCATAATTTCCACATTCTGAATAAAATTTATTTGTCGCTGGATTTATAACATCCCCTACTGCATTAGTTACTACGAAAGCACCCACATAAGCATTGTCTTTTACCTCTCTAACATCCATGCCAAATCCACCTTTTATCCTTCTGTCAAGAAACCATTTACATGTTGTTGCCCCCATTCCAACTCCAATATTTCCTTGAGACAAATTATTATAACTAGCTTCCTTCGCCATTTGATAACCATTTTCTAAATGCGGTCTAACATCTTTTCCAAGACGCCTATCATTTATAACTGCGCCAACAACACTATATGAATTTAAATAATCCATAACACCAATAACACATTCTAATCCAAATGTACTTCCACCAGTTAAAACAACCGCATGTACTAACCTTTCAGCTCCCTTGACATCATATGCCGGAGTATTAAAAGTTCCTGTTCCTGAACCTCTTATATCAATTCCAATATCAGCTCCATTATCAGGGATAAAAACAGTAGCTCCTGTAATCCCATCTTTATCTGTATAATGCCCAATTTTTATTCCCAACTTCTCTAGTTCATTCATTAAAACACCTCCAATTAAATTTACAACTACGACTATTAGCAAAAAGATTAGTTTCCTACAAACTAATCCTTTTTAATAAAATTATTTTTTTCTAACAGGAATCCAGATTTCACCATAATAGTTTTCATCTTCAACGCCATTTGGATATTTTGTAGGGTCTTCATACATTTCAATATTATACCCTTCAGCAATTTCATAATTTTTGTTATTTGGTAACCATTCTGTAAAAATTTTTTCATTTATTTCTTGAATAGTTTTAGCAGAAGGACCAACACAAGGAAATACTGCCCAAGTGTGTTTTGGAATAACCCTTGTAATAAAACCTTCTGGCACTTCCAAAGTAGGAATATAGTTATCTGCAATCATATAACTAAATTCATTACCACCCATCTCTAAATCCATATTAATTCCGTAAAGTCCACATACAACTCTATCCTTACCAGAATTAAAATATTCTTGCCAAAGCTTAGGCACATCTACTGCCGCACTTTCATACTTAAAAGTTCTTGAAAGTCCCATCACCGTAAAAGCATCCTTATCAATAATTTTGTAATCCATAGTATAACCACCTTTCAATGAAAATTTTACTTTCAAAGGCGCAAAAGATTTAACTAACGCACCTTCTTTACGAACCGCGGTTGGAGTAACATTATGAAATCGTAAAAAAGCTTTTGTGAAACTATCTGGAGAATCATAACCATATTTTAGCGCTATATCTATGATTTTCTGCTCTGAATAAATCAAATCATTACCGGCAAGAGAAAGTCGACGTTTTCGAATATACTCGGCAACCGTAAATCCACAAAGCATCGCAAATCCTCTTTGAAAATAAAACGGAGAGATACACACATGCTTCGCAATATCATCAACCGTCAAATCTTCAGTTAAATTTTTTTCAATATAAGTAATAGCTTCACCAATACTTTCCATCCATCCCATAATTTATCCCCTTCCTCGCTCGTAATTCCATAATACATTATTAAAAAATATTATACCCGATTTTTTATGCTTTCTTTTGTCTTAAACCTTTTTTATATAATCCAGTAGTGGTTTTAAATTATCCTCATTTACATAATTAGCACCGTTCTTAAAAAGTAGCATCATCTCAACATCCTTTGAATTATCCTTTTCCATTGCTTTCCCAACCATTTGAAACATTTTTTTATAAAGCCCCTTTAACTTGTCATAATTAATGCCACCACGCATATAGAAAATAGGAATATCATCATTATTAGCTTTTTTTAAATCTTCAACATAACTATCACTTGCTGGATATACCCCAACAGCACCGCAGCACCTAACCGCATATCTTTTTAAAGCTTTATTTAACCCTTTAATCTTCGTCGCAAAAATCCAACCTAAAAATATTATTTCATCATTTTTAGCTAATTTACACTTTGCCTCATCCAATGAATAAAAGGGAATGTTTAAATCACTACTTAATAGTTCCGCATACTTTTCCGTATGCCCAGTATTACTTTGATAAACAATTGCTTTCATAATTACCTCCTATATTTATAAACATTTCATTCTTTTATTAAACAACCGTAAGAAAGAAACTATCAAGAGCCTCCACATCCACCCAAAACAATTATAACACTAAACATTTAAATAAACAAAAAGTAGACAATTACGTCTACTTTACACATGCTTAATATCTGTATATTTTGATATTTCACGGTTTACAGTTCTAATGTCATTCAAATTAAGATCATGAACATCATTGTGCCCTGTAATTCGCCCAAAAACTCTTAATTCTTCACCAACAACATTAAGATAATTTTCCAGTCTTTTCGCGCTATTTTGAACGTTTAAACGACTAATTAATTTATTATCTTGTGTTGCCACACCAACTGGACACATTCCGCTATTACAAATACGGTACTGCTGACAAGCAATAGCCATCATAGCTGCTGTTGCAATCGCTACCGCATCAGCGCCCATTGCTAAAGCTTTAGCAAAATCTGCTGAAGTTCGTAAACCACCTGTAATAATTAAATCAATATCATGATTATGCTTATCTAGATATTTACGTGCTCTATGTAAAGCATAAATAGTTGGAACTGAAGTTGCATCCCTAATAAATTTTGGACTAGCTCCTGTTGCTCCACCGCGACCATCAATCGTAATAAAATCTGGCTCTGCAAAACAAGCAACTTCTAAATCATCCTCGATTCTTCCAGCTGCAAGCTTAATACCAATTGGCCTACCCTCAGATTTTTCACGTAAACTAGAAACTAAATCCTTCAAATCATCTTTTGAATTAATTTCTTCAAATTTAGATGGACTAATAATATCCTGATGAGGCTTCTTACCACGGACTTCAGCAATCTTTTCAGTTACTTTAGCTCCTGGCAGCATTCCCCCCATACCTGGCTTAGTCCCTTGACCAATTTTAATCTCAATTGCATCAACTTTTTTCAAGTTTTCATCAGTCACACTATATTTATTAGGTACGTATTCGAAAATATATTTATAAGCCTTATCAAACTCCTCTGGTAAAATACCACCTTCACCACTTGATGTCGCTGTTTTAACATTACAACTACCAAGCGCTAAAGCCTCTTTAGCATCCTTTGACAAAGCCCCAAATGACATATGTGAAATAATAATTGGACTTTCAATAACTAAAGGTTGTTTAGCCTTCTTTCCAATTACTGTTTGTAAATTAACATCTTCTTCCTCCATAAGAGGCATTGGATTAAGCTGCGCGCCCATTACTAAAACATCATCAAAATTAGGCATTTTTAAATTAGTACCCATCGCTGATATAATCATTTCGCCAGTTTTCGCCATTTCATGAATATCTTTCATATAGCCTTCTACTGAATCATTATCACGCTCATAGTCTTTTAAATAATTTTCTAATTTATTTTCTGAAGTATTTTCCTTAAGAACCTTAAGTTCTTCTTTTACCAGCGGGCTTTCCTCTTCTGACAATTTTTCAAATAAATATTTAGGAGCTCCACACATTGGACATTTCCAATCATCAGGTAAATCCTCAAACTTTACTCTTTCCACAGCTTCATCATAAATATGACCACATAATTTGCATTTATATTTGCTCATTAATAATTTTCAGCCTTTAATTCAAAATAAGCTTTTGGATGTGCACAAACTGGACAAATAGCTGGTGCTTCTTCTCCATAATGAATGTGTCCGCAATTACGGCAAACCCACATTTTTGGAGCTTCTTTCTTAAATACAGTTTCATCTTTAACAGATTCTAATAATTGTAAATATCTCTCTTCATGAGATTTTTCAATTTTTGCTACTTCTTCAAATAAGTAAGCAATATAATCGAATCCTTCTTCTTTTGCTGTTTTAGCAAATTCAGCATACATGTCTGTCCATTCATAGTTTTCACCTTCAGCTGCTAATTTCAAAGCTTCTTTAGTATCAACTTTTAAACTATCTTTAATTTCACCACCAAATAATAATTTTAACCACATTTTAGCATGTTCTTTTTCATTGTTAGCAGTTTCCTCAAAAATAGCCCCAATTTGTTGATAACCTTCACTTTTAGCAGTTGATGCAAAATAAGTATATTTGTTTCTAGCTTGGCTTTCTCCTGCAAAAGCAGTTAATAAGTTTGCTTCAGTTTTACTTCCTTTTAATTCCATTTAAATCTCTCCTTCTTTCTTTTGGCATTCTTCACAAATACCTTTAAAATTAATCTCGTAATCCATTACTTTATTATTACCAATTTCGATATTTTCGTTTAAAAAATCTCCATGAACATCAATAATTTTTAAACACTTAGAACAAACAAAATGAGCATGTTCATCATTGCGATCAAAGCGGTCGATATTATCATCCATTTTAATCCTTCTTATCATTCCTAAGTCTGCTAGTAAATTAAGATTGCGGTAAACAGTTCCTAAACTAATATTAGGCATCTCTTCTAAACATTTTTCATGCACTTCACTAGCCGATGGATGCGAATAACTATTATTGATAATTTCCAAAATTAGATCTTTTTGTCTTGTATTTCGCAAAAATATCCCTCTTTTCTTATTAGTAATGGTTACTAATAACATTATATCACAAATCGCAAAAGTTACAACCCCAAAACACAAAAAAATCCCTAAAACGGGATATTCATTAAATAGTTCCTCTTTTTTTAACAAAACCTTTACTAATACCAGATAAATAACTATTAACATCTCTAGTACTTTGATTTAATTCATCGATAAATTCAGATACACCCGATGAATTATCATCATTATATTTTTCTAAATCCTCGGTCGTTAAAGTTTTAGCTGGAATTCTCGACTGACCAACAACCGCCAAAGAGAATGGTAAATTAATAAAGCTATTCATAAAAGTTAAATTAGGTTCTTTAATAAAAGCTTCAATTAATTCATTGTTTAATATAAGGCCACCAGGTAATCTATAATAATAACTAGCAACTGGTTTATAATAACTACTCTTTACTACTTCTTCAACTTCCTCAAGTAAGGCATAACTTAATTTTTTAGTTTTAAACGGCACATATTCCAATCCCACACAACTAAAGCATGCTTTTCTTAAATATGATATATGCACAATTTTATAGTTAGTCACTCTTCTTTCCAAAGACACTAAATTATCTACTAACAAATCGCTATTATCTGAAAAAGGTTGAATATCAATAAAAGACATAAATCTTCTCCTTTGCTTAATGAGTTTAACACATCTTAAGTAAAAAATCAATTGTTACACCTTTTGCCCATTTGAATAAAATATTTATAGAAAAGGAGAGATTTACTTGAACGAAAAATTTAAATGTAATTCCTGTGACGGAACTGATACCTATGGTCTTAAAGGCGTAAATACCTGTGGTATCGGAACTGAATGTAAAGACTTCATTGTCAAAGCGCCACCACAAGCCCAAGATGTTCAACCAGGTTTAGAATATATGATGGAGCCATTGCCAATTTTTGATAATCCAAATTATCAAGGTAGCGGCAAACTAAAAAATAAAACCGCTATTATCACCGGTGGTGATTCTGGCATTGGTAGATCAGTTGCCGTTCATTTTGCCAAGGAAGGGGCTAACATCGTAATTGCCTATTATAATGAACACGAAGACGCTGAATATACAAAATGTTACATTGAATCATTAGGAAGACCTTGCCTTCTAATTTCAGGCGATATTAAAGATCCATGTTTCTGTAACAACATTATTCAAAAAACACTTGAAACTTATGGGCAAATTGACGTACTAGTCAATAATGCCGGAGTCCAATTTCAACAAAAAAACCTAGAAGACATTTCTAATGAACAATTCGATTTTACACTAAAAACCAATATCTATTCTATGTTTTATTTAACCAAAGCTGCTTTACCTTATATGCAAAAAGGTTCTATAATCAATACAACCTCAATTACAACCTTCTATGGAGAACCTGAATTAATCGATTATGTTACTAGCAAAGGCGCTATTGTCGGATTCACTAGAGCTCTTGCCACTAATCTAGCCACTAAAGGCGTAAGAGTCAATGCAATTGCTCCAGGTTATTTTTGGACCGCTTTGCAACCAGCCTGCTGGGAGCCTAATAAAATACCAACCTTAGGCGCTGATGCTGATATGCGAAGAATGGCTGATCCATACGAAATAGCCCCCGCCTTCGTTTACTTAGCAAGTGATGATTCATCGTACACAACTGGCCAAGTAATCCATGTAAATGGTGGACAGTATAAGGGGTAATCCTTATACTTTTTATTTGAAACAAAAAAATGAATTTCTAAAATAGAAATTCACTTTTAACTATATTTTTATTTTTCATCAACAACAGTAATAACCGTTTTATACTTAAAGCCAAGCTGATCTATAAACTCCTTAAATCCAGCAAAATTAAATTTATTTATATCAGAAACTTCATCTATTTTTTCTAAACCTGAACAATCTTTATTATAATGAAAGTTACCTAAAACACTGCTATGACTTTCAAATCGTTTTAGAATGTTCATTTTAGCGTCCTTTTTATAAAGTTCAAACCACTCTTCATCAAGGATATAATCACCTTCTAAAACATTACAAATTATTTTCTTAAATTCTAAAAGCTTATCAGTAACAGCAGAAACTTTAACAACAATAAAGTCATCTTGAATAAACCATCCAAATCCTATTCTGCCATAAATTATTTCTTTATTTAATAATTCATCATGCAATTTAGAAGTCCCCCCAAAATTCATCCGTAAAAAATAATCTAAATAAAAACAAGCAGTATATTTTTTATAAGCATTCCATTCCTTAATATCTATTTTATAAACAACATACTCAGATGGCATCGCCACTGGTAAAATTATTTCACTAGATTCTTCTTTAACCTGAGCTGCATCTTGAATCATGACTTTCTCAAAGTCATTTTTATTTTCTAATTTTTTACAAACCTTCTTTACTAAAGATAAAATTTTCTTTGTATCAAAAGCCCCAGAAATAAATAACTTTTCATTTTTTGGCTGATAAAAAGTATTATAACAAATATCAATTAATTCCTTATCAAATTTTTTAACAGCCTCTATCGTCCCAATACCTGAAATATAATCACTATTACAAAATAAATTCTTTTGAATCTCGCAAGAAACTAAGCGCCCTTCCGAATCAAGACATTCTCTTATCTCTTCATAAATGGGTTTTTTAGTTATCAATATATCATCATTTGAAAAACTAGCTTTATTAACTGCCAACAACAACTTCTCAAGTCCATACTCTAACTCGTCTGTTGTTTTAAAATAATAACAAGTATCCTCATATGACGTTCTTGCATTAAATGGCATATTTTTATCACCATATAAGTGTCCTAGATTTCCATAATAAGAATGCTCACAAACTAAATGTTCCAATAAATGAGCCATCCCATCTTCCAAATGATACCTTTTACCATTAGTAATAAAATCTTTATCGCGTCCACCGTAAGATATATATAAAGAAGCATTTGCCGTATGTTTAGTTTTATCACTATAAAAATAAACCTCAAGGCCATTATCCATTATATGTTTTTCTACTAATTCGTTCATTCTTTTTCACCTTCTAAAAAATAAATCATATCCAAATTTAATCTTTTAACAAACTTAACTATATCCAAAGGCGTAATTGCCAAGCACCTTTTATAATCTTCAGCAAATGAAGTACCTAAACCAAAATAAACATCTGTCTCATCATTAATAATTGCCATTTTAGAATCTTTGTCATACTCTAAATCAAGCGCCATTGATTTTTTAACTTTTATTAAACTATCTCCAAGCAAATCGCCATTAATACTATCTATAGAATCTTTAATTGCCAAAATTGCCGCTTCCTTGTTATGGCGACTAATTTTAGCAGAAATAATTAAAATTCCACTATCCATTGAATATGAAGAATTTACTGAATAAACTAAGCCTCTTTCCTCTCGCACCTTTTTAAATAAAATACCAGTGGTCCCTAAACTAAGTAAATCAACTAACAATCCTAACAAATCTTCATCTTCTCTTCGCATATTATCAACTTTATATACCATTTTAAGCATCGATTGATTGAAAGGCCCTTTTTCATTTATTTCCTTGACCTTTTTATTAATCTTCAAAGGATGCGTTAAAGAATGATTAAATTTTTCATAAGGTTTATTTTTATCTAAACAATCTCCTATAACTTTGTTAACCTTATCTTCATCAATATTACCTAAAACAAAAACATATGGTGATTTTGTTCCGATGTGTTTCATATAAAAATCACTTACTGCTTCTAAAGTTGTAATATCAAAAACTTCTGGATGGCTTAAAGGTGAATAGCCTAAGAAATCAGGATCAAGTTCTTCATAAACACGCATACTAGAATATCCATCTATATTTTTAATATCATCTTCGAAACCAATTTTTTTGAATTTCTTTTCTCTTTCAAAATCTTCTGCATCAAATAATCCATCCTTTAACTTTGGATTATAAACAGCATCAAATAAAAACTTACAAGCATTTTCAAATACTTCTTCACCCAAATATTTTTCTTCAGGCACAAACATTGTAACTCGCATAAAAGCCTGATGACCTTTGAAAAAATATCCATATTTAATATCATAAATATAATTTTCGATTAAAGCTTTATTTAAACTTTCCACTGTTGGATATTTAGCTGAATACCTTGACATTAGCTTGCTGAGTATCATTCTAATCAAAGATTCCTCGCCTCTATCTTCAAACGGAAAATAAAGCCTAATTACGGTTTGTCTAAATCTGCTCGTTTTAATAATATGAACTTTTTCCACTTACAATCACATCCTTATCTTCATTATAACACGAAACCTTATATTTAACTAAACACAAACGTCTAAGCTAAAAAAACATATAATATAAAAATGAAAGGAAGGATAATTTGAAATATTTAATTTTGATTGATATTGATGGAACTTTGGAAAACGATAAAAATATCGTTAGCCCCAAAACTATTAAAGCTATAGAAAAAATTACTAATCAAGGCCATATAGTAGTTCTTGCCTCGGGACGAGCAAGATACAGCGTTATAGAAGTCAAAAATCAAATTCACAGCAGTAATTATATTATTACTTCTAACGGCGCTGAAATTTATAACACCTTCAATAATCAAATTGTTTATGGAACTTATCTTCCAATCAAAGAACTTTTACAAATTTGCAATTACGCATCGAAACTAAAAATTAAAATTAAAATTGCCAAAGGCAATTATGAATATATAAATTATCCCAAAGAAAATAATTATCAAACAATAATTAATGATTTTAAAACTATAATTAACCAAAATATTAAACAAGTTATGTTTATAAGTCAAAATAATAAATTAAAAAAGCTTAAAAGCTATATTAAGAAAATGTCAAACATAAAAATCATCAGAGAATCAACCTATAATCAAACTCCTTGGTTCAGTATCGTTAATCAAGAAGCTTCTAAAGGAAATATGCTTAAAATCTTAGCTGATAAATTAAACATTCCTATAAAAAATACAATTGCTATTGGTAACGATTATAACGACCTTTCAATGATCAATAGCGCTAATGATAGTTACGCTATGGCTAATGCTAATAACATCGTTAAAACCCATGCTAAATACATAACTTATAGCAATAATGATGATGGCGTTGCTATTGCTTTAGAAAAAATAATGCAAGAAAAAAACATCGATTGATGTTTTATTTTGATAATTGACCAATTAGTTCATTATATTTATTCAATGTATCAGTATTTTGGAATACTACCTTATCACCTTCGACTGACCATGTTCCCTTAGAGCTAATTAATAAATCAATAATTTTACTTTGTGTATCTAATAAATTATTAATTTTCTCACTAGCTGTTTTTAATTCATCTTGTGATTCTTTGAAATCAGATTCAGCTACTCCACGAAGCATTAATTCTTCATATAAATCAATATAATAACTGTTTAATTTTTGGCTTTTGATCTTCTTCATAATTTCTTTTTCACTAGTCATTTTAGTTAATTTTGTTAACTTTTCATTAAAAGAATTTTTAGTCTTCGTTAAATACTCCTTTGACTTTACAAAATCTGGTCCATCGCTTTTATAATTATCAGCTGATAATAAATTTGCTAGCTGCTTATCTTCCATAATATCCAATACACTTTTTAAAGTAGTACTATAATCATCCAAGTATTCTTTAATCGTTTTTTCAACCACCGCATAATCACCATTTGTTTTTATTGGCGTATTATAACGAGCTGTCATGATATCCTTTTTAGATAATTCTGCAATTTCATCACGCAAAATATCTTCCTGTTTCAAATCCTTAACAATCATATATCCTATGGCTGCAGCTATTACTAAAACAACAACTGCCACTGCAATAATTATTTTCATTTTTGTTTTTTTCTTATCCATAGTATTCCTCCTAACAATATTATATCACTATTTAATTTTATGTAAATACTGTGCAAATATAATTGGTTGACTTTTTCTCAATATAATTTTAAAGTTTTAATTTCATATATATTTTTTACAATTTTTACCTTTAAGTACTTTCTTTAAGTTTTTAATTGTAATTTTTCAATATTAGTGTTAAAATAATGGCGAAAAGGAGGGTTTTATGAAAAACTTATTATATGCACTTGTTGCAACTATCGCTGTATGTTTAGGAATTGGAAGTGTTAACGCTGAAGGAATGGTTCCTTTAGAAGTTAAAGCTAGCTTTGATGATAAAGCAAATTACACTACTTTTACTCCCGAAGGATATGACTATGGAGCTACACAAGTCGGTGGCTACTATAAAGAAAAAATGACTATCCCAGAATCTCATAACGATTTTATTAACTTCGAAGTCACTTTAGGTAAAAATGGAAACGTTTCACCTGATATTACAAAATTTACAGTATCTGTTCAAACAAACACTGTAGTTTCAGAATATGACTTCACACCTATTTTAACAAAAGATGTTAACGGAGTTTACACAGCTAGCTTCAAAATTCCCGCTAGTAAATTAACTACCAATAACGATGGATACTATGATGGAATATCATTTGTTTTCAAACGTTCAAATGGTACCGAAAGACTCTTTAAGTTATATACCGATGAATACAAGGGAACAACCGACTATACGCGTTTTGCTGGAAAATTTGTAAATGACAAAAATGAAACAATTGTCATTAAAAACGATGGAACAATTATTTACAAAGATGAAAAAGCTTCTAATAATTCTTATAGCTTAGGTATCTATTATGATGAAAATTTGAATCTAGTAAAAGAAGAGATTACTCTTTCATCTTATAACGCCAATCACTATTTACTAATAGAAAACGATAATACACTATCTGTATTAGATAAAGAAAATGGCACAAAAACTGGTGAAGTTTTCAAGCGTCACATTCCTGTAACTGATTTTACATTTAACCAAGATATTTTTAACCTTAAAAAAGGTAATACCGCCAATATTGAAATAACTATTAACCCAACTAATGCTACTTCAACTGAGGCAAATTATCTTAGTGAAGATGAAAACATTGTAACTGTTTCCCAAAATGGAGTTATCACAGCTAAAGGAGTAGGAACAACTTACATTAATGTTACCATTGATGGTATCACTAAAAAAATTAAAGTTACTGTTTCTGTTCCTAATACAGATAATATAAATTCCAATATTGAACAAGATATCAACAATGCCATTAATGACCAAAACCAAAATAATATTGATGTAAACTTTAATAATGACAACAACAAAGTATCTGAAGACGTATTTAACAATTTAAAAAATACTGATAAAACTTTAACATTTACTAAACAAGATAATAATGGTAACCTTTTATATTCATGGAGTTTCCAAGGTAATAATATTAGCAATACCAGTGATCTAAACTTAGATTTAAACAAAAGTATAACTACTAATACTGAACTAAATAAACTACTAGAAAATATGCAAAAAGTATCAAACGCTTTATACTTAAACTTTAAACATCATGGCACTTTACCTGGAATAGCAACTTTAAATATTTACGTTGGTGATATCTATCAAGATGGAACTATATTATATTTATACTATTATAATGAACAAACCAATAATATAGAATTAATCAACGATAAAATAGTTGTTCAAAACGGCATAATCACATTTGATATTGATCATTGTTCAACATATTTTACCACAACCAATATTTTAACTGAAAAAGAAGTTACTAACATTGAAAATCCAAAAACCAACGATAATTTATATCAAATCATCTGTATCTTGCTAACTAGTTTAGCCGGAATAACTATAAGTCTTAAAAAATTATTATAATAAAGTTTATTAAAACAGCAACTTCAAAATTGCTGTTTTTTATTTTCAAATATACTCTAATTGAGTTTAATTGGATTACTCATAACTTTAATTATTAAATCCATATTATCATCGCTAGCCATAATATTTCGTTTAATCATACCACACTTCTCACATTTATAAACTATTTTATAGGTTTTTTTAAAGTTTTCAATAGCAACCGGTGTTAAAACACCATCGCAATTAGCCTGTCTATCCCCTGGATTAATATCCACATGCTTTGAACATAAACATTTAGGACAATGATCTCTTGCAGTATAACCCAAAGGAGATACCTTTTCTCCGCACACCTCACATATAAAAGGCTCATCAATCATTGTAAACTTCTTTAAAGTCATTATACCACACTCCTTTTATATAATAACACACCTCTCTTGAAATATAAAGACTAAATTACGCTTTATTTATTAAGCTTTTTCCGTTATAATATGAATGGTGAAGAAAAATGCAAAAACCTGAATTATTATCTCCTGCCGGAAACATGGACGCTTTAAAAGCTGCCATTCATAATGGTGCTGATGCTATATACTTATCTGGAAAAAACTTCGGAGCTCGAAAATTTGCAGATAATTTTGATAACAAATCATTAATTGAAGCAATTAACTATGCCCACCTATATGATGTTAAAATCTATGTAACAACAAATACCTTAATTTATGAAAATGAAGTTGAGGATTTTATCAGTTATTTAAAATTTCTATATTTAAATGGTGTCGATGCTGTTATCATGCAAGATATTGGGATGATGTCTTTAGCTAGAAAAATTGTCCCCAATTTAGAAATCCACGCCTCTACACAAGGCAATAATTGTAATGACGATACCTTAAAATTATATAAAGAATTAGGCGTATCTAGAGTCGTTTTAGCTAGAGAACTATCACTAGAACAAATAAACGGATTAAAAACCAATATTGAAAAAGAAGTTTTCATTCATGGTGCTCTTTGTATTTGTTATAGCGGGTGCTGCTTATTCAGCAGTTTAAACGGTGGTAGAAGTGGTAACCGTGGTGAATGTGCTGGTCCATGCCGTCTACCTTATACTCTAATTAAAAATAATAAAGTAGTAAAAACTAATGGTAATTTTCTTTTAAGTACTAAAGAATTAAATACAACTAAACATATTAAAGAAATATTAAAAAGTAACATTCAAAGCCTTAAAATTGAAGGCCGCATGAAAAGCCCCGAATATGTTGGATTTGTTACTAAAATGTATCGCAATTTAATTGATGATATTACCTTAGATAAAGATTACGATAAAAATCTTAAAAAACTATTTAATCGCGAGTTTACAAATGGCCATCTATTTAAAAGTAAAGAACATGAACTTATGAACCAAGAAAGTCCAAATCATCAGGGAATTAAAATTGGAAATGTTATTAGTACTAATAAACAAATAAAAATCAAACTAACTGATGACCTAAATCAAAACGATGGAATTCGTTTCAAAGAAAGTAATAAAGGCATGATAATCAATAAACTTTATAATGAAAAAGGCCTTTTAATTAATAAAGCAAATAATAATGATATCGTTTATTTAGACAATAAAATTAATTTAAAATCTAATGATACTGTTTTAAAAACTATAGATCATAATCTTCAAGAGAATTTGAAAAAATATGAATTAAAAAAACTTCTAATTGATATTGATATACAAGCTTTAATTGGCAAACCATTATCTATAACTTTTAAAGATCAAAAAAATACTGTTTTTGTTCAAGGAAATATTGTTGAAAAATCTATTACTAGCCCTATTACCGAAGATCAAATAAAAAAACAAATCTCTAAACTTGGTAATACTCCCTTTACAGCTAATAAAATATCTATAACCATGGATTCCAATATTTTTATTTCAATAAAAGAATTAAATGCCCTTAGAAGAACCCTAACAGAACAACTTATCAACAAAAGAATAAAAATTAATCGCCAATTACCAGAAATTAACATAACAAAAGAACAAATAAAATGTAATCAAAAAATAAATGTTAACGCTTATATAACAAATGAAGAACAATTAACTACCATTTTAAATAAAGTCGATACCATCTATACTGATAATTATCAACTTTATTCAAAGTATAAAAATGAACATATTTACTATAAAACCAACCGCACGAGTACAAATCTTAAAGATTTTAATAATGAAAATTTATTACTCACTAATTTAGGGGACGTTTATAAATATTCAAAAAATAATAATTGTCAAGCCGATTACACTTTAAATATAATAAATAGTTACAGTTCAAAATTTTTAAATAATCAAAACATCAAAACTATAACCCTCTCACCAGAGATGAGTTTAACAGATATTAAAAATATTGCTACCTATAGTAATAATCTCGAAGTTATAGTTTATGGAACTATTGAACTAATGGTTATGAATCATTGCATTATTAAAACTAATGACGGATGTCATAACTGTAAAAATGATAAATACTATCTTAAAAATAATCAAAATAAATTGTTTCCTATCATCACCAAGAATTGTCAAACTCATATTATGCATCATGAAAAAATTAATTTATTAAAAGATATAAATACTCTAAAAGAGTTTGGTATTACAAATTTTCGTTTAGAGTTCTTTGATGAAAGTAAAGAACAAATACTAAATATTATAAACCAAATAAAAAGTGTTGAATTTTAATTTTCAACATTTTTTTATTTAATTATATAAGGGTTGGCCTTTGTTCCCTCCCCAGATAGAGTAATATCTGATTTTAAATAGAGTGTGGGCCAAATTGCATCACGAGCTACGTCCGCATAACCATAATGTAAAGTACCTTCAGAATAACCAATTAACATGTAATCTGAAGATTCAGCATACATAGAAATTGTTGAGTAAACTGCCGGAGATTGAGCTAAGTAGTTAGTTAATTTACAAAATTCGTAATTTTGATTATTTAAAAGAAAATTACCACACCTTTCAACATTAGTATTTACTCTTAAATAATCGCTACCACTGATTAATCCAATTTTCCCATTCCATGTCTTACTTTTTTCGGATTCAATCTGCCTCACTAAATCTGAATTTTCAAATATTACTTCTCCAATATTAAAGTTATGATTTTGTATTTGACTTTGAGCTTCACTAGATAATGTATTATAATAATCATTATTTAAGAATGTATTTAGGGTGGCTGGACGAGTCCAATCATTTGAATTAGTCGTATCCCATGCTAACTTTCCAACACTACCATTTTTCATAATTTTTAAAGTACCATCAGCTTCTACAGCAATTATTCGCCACTCTTCATTATTGAAGGTTATGTAGTTGTTTGGATTTGCTCCTTTATATACATATCTTCCTGGCTCATATGCGTCTTCATATAAACCATCTCCTGATGTTACTAGGTTTGATGTTAATTGTTCTGATGCTACTTGCTCACCTGGTGTATATCCATTCT
>ERZ826242.1051-NODE-1051-length-33562-cov-10.346584_pt1 | contig 33562 bp, 26 predicted proteins | sample MGYA00519871_ERZ826242 | MGnify/ENA primary metagenome ERZ826242 (study PRJEB31778, sample SAMEA3449226) | human gut metagenome | biome: human gut; feature: human-associated habitat; material: faeces | place: United Kingdom | collected 2010/2012 ...
ACCAACGTGAGCAGCAACAATACCAATGGCAAAAAGAAAGAGAAGAAGATGAAAAATTGAATGCTATCCTGAGATACACACGAGATACATTTAAACGGTTTGATTTGGAGGAAATAGAGATTTACCAAATATGCGAATCTGTCCGCTATTTTGCAATTAACCGTCAAGTGCTTTCTGCAACCGAAATTCATATCAAGAAGCGCACGTCCCTCACTCAAATCTCGTTGAAGAACTTTGCTTGGAATATCGCTTTTCAATATAATATAGGTAGAGATATGACTACATCATTTGTAATGGCGACATTTGCAGAGTGGTTTGCCAATTCCACATTTGATACTGTTAGAAAGAATCTGCGTACAACCACAGGACGGCATAAGATTGAAATAGACGAAAATATTTTGGCAAAGTACAATGTGCAGACCCATTAGCAAAATTAAATTTATGCATGTTTCGCATAATAAGATTAGGCCAACCCCTTATCATATATGACATTCAATAGTTCGTTTGCTAGTTTGGTATCTGAAATTTTAATGATACTGTCTTCTTCTGTTGAATATCCAAGAACATTAACACTACCATACCAGATGGCCGTTTTATCAATGATACAGGCGCATAACGATAGTTTTGGAACAATCCTTATGAATAACCCTTGATTCTTTAGATACTCGGTTTGTTCGTTCTCGGTTGTTGTAAAAATAGCAACATCAATACCATTTGCCTGAAGTTCAAGCAAGTTTTTTATAAGCGCGTTCCGCTCTACACGGTAAAGTCTTGGAGATGATATTACAACAGATTGATTTGAGCTTTTCAATTCTTGAACAATGGGATAACGGAACGTATTCCCATTGAAGATTTGCCCTTCACACGATGATAAATGCAAGTCCTCAGTCGCATCAAATAAAGTCGATACTTCTTTCGTAAGAACACGATAACCAATGGCTGAATATCCCTTTAGCCGTTTACGATACATACTTTCGCACACAGGTTCGTGTATGTCAATATAATCATAAATGCGAACATCTGTTTTACCTTCATTCTCTCTATGCAATCGACCTGCATATTGGACAACCAATCCTTTCCACGAAATAGGAAGAGCAAGAAATAGTGTATCAAGCCTTGGATAATCAAAGCCCTCTCCTACATATTTTCCTGTAGCGACTATTACAAGAGGAGCGTCCCGTGGAATATCCTGTAGTTTTTGTATAATTTCACGTTTATGTTTGCTCGTACCCTCTCCTGTAAGTTTTATAACATTAGCTACTTGTGGTTCAAGCATTTTCGTAATCAACTCGACATGAGAAGTTCTACTTGTCAGTATAATTGGTGTACGACCTGAGGCTACTGCGTTAAGAACATCTTCTATGATGAGATTATTTCGCATCTCAGATTCCGCAAGTGATTGTGAAAGTGCCGTAAATGTATGTTTGTCGTCTGTAACGGGTCGATACGAAGTAAACCTCGGCACAAGATAACGTTGAAACGATTGTTTTTGTATCTGTGCCTTAGCATCAACTGAAAATCGAATCGGGCCACATTGCATAAAAATAATTGGCTGTAGTCCGTCTTTGCGAATTGGAGTGGCAGTAAGCCCATAAACATAATGAGCCGTAACGTGTTTTAGAACATTTTCAAAAGTTATTGAAGATACATGATGACATTCATCAACAATAACCATTCCGTAATCTTGTACAAAAGACTTGACTTCACCATCTTCAAAGCAAGATTGCATAAGAGCCACATCAACAACTCCATGCAATGTATTTGAAGTTGAATCAAGACTTCCGACTGGAGAAAAGACTTTCTTTCTACCACGTTTCTTAGGTACGTTATCCTCTATGAAATCAATATCAAGAAATTCAGAAAGGCGTTCGTGCCATTGCATAAGCAATGCTTTAGAATGTACCAAGATAAGTGTATTTATCTTTCTTTGGGCAATCAATGCTGCCGCTGTAACAGTCTTTCCAAAAGCGGTTGTTGCCGACAATACTCCATTTGTATGGGGCATAAGTGAATTAATGGCTTCTAACTGCTCATCACGTTCTTTACCCTTAAAGGCTATCGCAATAGATTTGCCATGGTTGGTTTTATCAATTATTTCATAATCAATACTTAGAGAAGACAACATGGCTATTATAGCCTCTTCGCACCCCCGAGGCATAACAAGAAACTCATCATTGAAATCAGCGCGACAGATAATGCGAGGAATGTTATATGTTGAAATACGCATTGCCTGCTTACTGTAAAAATCAGGATTCTTGAAGGCGGCAAATCGCTTCAACTGATTAATCACCTTGCTGGAAATTGAACTTAATGGGATATAAATATTGTCGGATTTGTTGATTTTAAGTTTACTATCAAAGTCTGTCCGTGCGACTTCTTGTACAATAGGTATTTCCCAAGGCTTTGCTTCCGAAGATGTGGCTAATGCTCCAAAATCCTCTTGTTGATGTTCAACCAACAATCTATCCACGACACATTCGTCAATTCTCTTGACATTGTACAAATATGCCCATTGGTCTTTGAATGGAAGAAATTTATCATCAACAAAAACGCTGTTTCCCACTTTTCTTGCTCCACCTTGTAATGGTAGTGCTATTAGATTTCCAAATCCTCCTTCCGGTATTCTATCTTGGTTTGGAAAGAAACGGTCGTATGAATCAAAAGAAATTCTTCCATTCCGCTTCATAGCTTCCGTAAGAATGATATTACCAAACCGTCTCACTTTAATAGCTGGAATCGCATCAGTGAAGAAGACCCATACATGCGCTCCATTTCCAGACCTTGAACGCTCAATGCTACATGGGACATTCCAATCTCGACAAACAGAAACGAATGCCAACACATCATCCTTATATCCGTGAGTGCAGTTTTTGTCATCAAAATCAGCGCACAGAAAAGAGCATTTATTATCCGGAGTGATGACATACAGGCCGATAACATCACATCCGTTTTCGTCTTTACCTTCCAAATGACGATATATGTCTTGGTTTGTCAATGACGCAAAATTACGGTTGGGACATTCCGTACATTTATGTTTTTTCTTGTCGCATATTCCTCTACGCCATTCGTTGATACAGACTGGTTGATAGCCACCTTTTTCTGTGGTTTTGCTGAACCATCGTCGTGCAAATACATCATCCCTTCCTTTGAAAAAGCTATGGAATAATTCTATTTTCTCATCAAGAGAGAAATATACAGGAGGAAATGAGATAGAAGAGAATACTGATTCCTCATCCATTCTGTTTGTAGTAGAATAGGCAATGCCGTATTGCCGAAGGATTGATTTCAATTCTTCGTTTTCCGCAAGAAGGCTGTCGTATTTTCTGACAAGTGTGTCGTATTTCTCCTTAAAGTTATCCATCATACGCTTAGAGATTCTTTTGACACTTACAAAAATACGAAAAAGGACCCAGACTATTGAATATAATTCACTATATTTGCAGAATAAAATTACATCTAAGAATGAAGCTAAATAGAATAAAGGCAGTCTTGACAGACAAAGGTATCTCGCAGACATGGCTAGCCAAACAACTTGACAAAAGTTTTAGCATGGTTAATGCCTATGCTTGTAATAGAATCCAGCCCAATTTGGATACGTTACAGCAGATTGCGGAAATACTTCAAGTGGATTTAAAAGAATTGATAACGGACAAAAACGAACGTCAATAGCGTTTGTCGTTATCAATTATTTTTACACTACAACTTCTGATAATATAAAAATATAGGAATATATGACACCGGAAGAAAAAGCTCGAATTAAAATTGACCAATGGCTGACCGAAGCCGGTTGGAAAGTTATAAACCGAGAAGAATATGAACCGACTTGTACGGCTGTAGCCATAAGGGAAGGATTGCTAAAAGGTAATCTTGAAGCCGATTATTTCCTTTTTATAAATGGAAAGGCTGTTGGTGTGCTTGAAGCCAAGCGTGAAGAAACGGACGCTTTCTCGGCAAAAGTGTGTGAGCAAGCTGCACTATATGCTAAAAGTGTACCCAATATCTACCAAACGTATCAGAAGCCATTACCCTTTATCTTTACCTCCAACGGCAAGGAATTATATTTCTGTGATTTTCGCGAAAAGGATGCTTGTTTCATCCAAATAATGACTATACCCACACCGCACGAACTGGTTAAGAAGTTGGGAATAAATGATTATTTTGCCGGACTACCTACTCTGCGCAAAAAAGGGTTGCGTGATTGCCAATATGAAGCCGTTACAGAACTGGAGAAAAGTTTTCGCACAGGTCAAAATCGTGCATTGATGGTTCTTGCCACAGGTGCAGGTAAAACATATACGGCTTGCCTTGCTGCATATCGTATGTTGTCATACACTCCTATGCGCAGAATCTTGTTCCTTGTGGATAGGAACAATCTTGGAAAACAAGCTGAAGGAGAGTTTGGCACATTCCGATTGACTGAAAACGGTGATGCTTTCAACACAATATTCACTGTCAACCGTCTTCGTTCTGCTTCCATTCCTGCTGATAGCAATGTAGTTATATCAACCATACAACGCCTTTTCTCTTTCTTGAAAGGAGAAGCCATAGAAGATACGGATGATGATGACGACAACGAACTAACGGAAGAAGTCGCCTTGCCTGATAATCCGAATTTGCCCCACGATTACTTTGACATGATTATCATAGATGAGTGCCACCGCTCTATCTATGGAAACTGGCGCAAGGTACTCGAATACTTTGACACGGCAAAACTAGTGGGACTGACGGCAACCCCTATTCCAGAAACAATAGCATTCTTCAATAACAATCGTATCGTCAACTATACTTTGGAAAAGAGTATTGTGGACGGTGTAAATGTGGATTGCCGTGTATATCGCATCAAGACAGAAGCTACCGAAAACGGTGGAGCTATATTGGAAGGAGAAAAAGTAAAAGAGGAGACTCGCTATACAGGAGAGATAAAAACAATCAGCAACAAAGAGACAAAGACCTACACCAATAAAGAACTGAACCGAAGCATTATCAACCCGGCACAAATCAAACTAATACTCTCCACTTATCGTGATGCGGTCTATACCGAGATGTTCAACGACCCACAGCGTGAACCAAATATGGACTATCTGCCCAAGACTTTGATATTTGCTCTCAACGAAGCCCATGCCACCAACATAGTGCAGATAGCGAAAGAAGTGTTTGGACGTACTGATGACCGTTTCGTTCAGAAAATCACTTATTCGGCAGGAGATAGCAATGAACTGATACGACAATTCCGAAACGATAAGGATTTCCGTATTGCCGTGACTTGCACATTGGTTGCAACAGGTACGGACGTAAAACCGCTGGAGGTGGTGATGTTTATGCGTGATGTAGAGTCCCAACCTCTTTATGTTCAGATGAAAGGTCGTGGCGTGCGTACCATCGGAGATGAGCAGCTACGCAATGTTACTCCAAATGCCTTTAGCAAGGATTGCTTTTACTTGGTGGATGCTGTGGGTGTTACAGAACACGAAAAGACTGTCCCTACAGCAACTGATGAGCCTACGACAAAGACCATTACCCTCAAAGAATTATTGGAACGGATTAGTCATGGTTATATCCCCGATGAATATCTGAAACGGCTTGCAGCAACACTTGCCCGAATCTATAACAGAGCTGATAATTCTCAACGAAAAGAGTTTGAGAACTTGGCTCACAGTGATATGAAGGAATTGTCGGCAAGAATCTACACTGCGCTTGAAAACGACACACTTCCTCCTTTTATAAATGCAAATGAACCCAATAGCGAACGCAAAGGATTGGTTTCTCCACTTGCAAATCATGCGGATGCCAGAAGATATTTGCTTATCCTTGCTGCCGGATTTGTCAATACATTGATGCCGGGCGAGGACACGCTTATCTCAAAAGGTTTCTCCGTAGAAGAAGCAAAAAGTACGACGGAGGCATTCGAGGAGTTCTGCAAAGAACATAGTGACGAGATAGAAGCTTTACGCATTATATATAATAATGAAGGAGAGCCAATCACTTATTCAATGTTGAAGGACTTGGAGAATAAACTCAAAATGGCGAATAACCATTTTACGTCCAAACAACTTTGGAACTCCTATGCCATAGTCAATCCAGCGGTTGTAAGACGTTCCACAACAAAGGAAGAAAGTGATGCCCTGACCAATATCATACAGTTGGTTCGTTTCGCTTACCATCAGATTGAAAAATTGGATAGCGTGGTTACCACCTCCAAGCAATACTTCAACTTGTGGCTGGGACAAACGCAACGTAACATAACAGACAAACAGCGAGAAGTAATCAGCCGCATTGTAGATTATATTGCATCCAATGGAGCTTGCACTATTAGAGACATCCGAGAGGACGATGCAACCCAAGCGGCTCAAATGATACGAGCCTTTGGTAATATGCAGAAGGCAGACGAGGCTTTGCACTCACTTTACACATTTGTAGTTTTAAGAAAATCAGCATAATATAATGGCAACAAATAACGCAACAGAGCAGTCGCTCACAAAAAAGGTTTGGAATTTGGCAACAACCCTTGCCGGACAAGGCATCGGCTTCACCGACTATATCACCCAACTGACCTATCTTCTGTTTTTGAAGATGGATGCCGAGAATGTAGAAATGTTTGGAGAGGAATCAGCTATACCCACCGGTTATCAGTGGATGGACTTAATCTCTCTTGACGGATTGGATCTGGTCAAGCAGTATGAAGATACGCTAAAGCAGCTCAGCGAACAAGAAAACCTAATTGGCACAATTTATACCAAAGCCCAAAACAAGATTGACAAGCCCGTTTATCTCAAAAAGGTTATCTCGATGATTGATGAAGAGCAGTGGCTCATCATGGATGGAGATGTAAAGGGTGCTATCTATGAAAGCATTTTGGAGAAGAACGGTCAGGATAAGAAGAGCGGAGCCGGGCAATACTTTACGCCTCGTCCATTGATTAAGGCAATGGTAGATTGCATCGCTCCACAAATGGGCGAAACGGTTTGTGATCCGGCTTGTGGTACTGGAGGTTTCCTGCTGACGGCATACGACTATATGAAAGATCAATCCGCCAACAAGGAAAAGCGTGACTTTCTGCGTAACAAAGCTTTGCATGGAGTAGACAATACACCATTAGTTGTAACGCTTGCTTCCATGAACCTCTATCTGCATGGTGTCGGTACAGACCGAAGCCCGATTGTATGCGAGGATTCTTTGGAGAAAGAGCCTTCCACGCTTGTTGATGTGATTCTTGCCAACCCTCCTTTCGGCACTCGTCCGGCAGGTTCGGTAGATATTAACCGTCCCGATTTCTATGTCGAGACAAAGAATAACCAGTTGAATTTCCTCCAGCACATGATGCTGATGCTCAAAACAGGAGGACGTGCTGCGGTGGTATTACCCGATAATGTTCTTTTTGAAGCCGGAGCAGGTGAAACTATCCGCAAACGCTTGTTACAGGATTTCAATCTTCACACCATCCTGCGCCTACCCACCGGTATTTTCTATGCTCAGGGAGTGAAAGCCAACGTATTGTTCTTTACAAAGGGGCAACCCACTAAAGAGGTTTGGTTCTATGACTATCGTACCGATGTGAAGCACACTTTGGCAACCAATAAATTGGAACGACATCACTTGGATGATTTCGTTTCCTGCTACAATTCCGGTAACTTAGCCGAACGAAAAGAAACATACGATGCCGAGAATAATCCACAAGGGCGTTGGCGCAAATATGCTGTGGACGAACTATTGGCTCGCGACAAAACCAGTCTCGACATCACTTGGATTCGTCAAGGTGGCGAAGTGGACGACCGCTCATTATCGGAACTAATAGATGAGATAAAGGAGAAAAGCGATACTATCAGCAATGCCGTGGCAGAGCTGCAAAAGTTATTGGCAAATATAGAGGAGGACTAAATTTTATGGGCAAAGACATCATCACAAACAATCAAGAAATAAACAACTTGTTTCAAAAAGTTGTTGACCTTATCACTCAGGCAAGGAAACGTGTGGCGACAACAGTCAATATCGCTGAAGTCTATACAAAATTCCATATTGGCCAATATATAGTAGAATATGAACAAAAGGGAGAGATTAGAGCTGAATACGGAAAGACTGTACTGAAAGAACTCTCTAAACGTCTGACTGACAGATTAGGAGACGGTTGGGGATATTCAACTTTAAAAAACATCAAACAGTTCTATTTAGTTTATGCGAAAAGGCTAAACACTGTCGAGCCAATTGAAAACAGCAAACTTAGGTTGCAAAATGAGGAAAGGAAATACGATCAAGATTTAGTGCAGGATAAAAAGGACAAACACTGTTTAGCCTTTTCAGAAGAATCATTTACTCTTTCGTGGTCACACTATCTAATATTGATGCGTATAACAGACCCAATGGCTCGAAGATTCTATGAAATTGAGTGCCGACAACAAGATTGGAGTGTGCGACAACTCAGCCGGCAAGTGGCATCTTCGCTTTACGAACGTCTTGCGCTCTCACGTAACAAAGACGAGGTGATGCGGTTGGCACAGGAGGGACAAACCCTTGAAAAGCCATCTGACATTATCAAGAACCCTATTACATTAGAGTTTCTTGGTCTAAAGCCTGATGCTGTATACTCGGAAACTAAACTAGAGAATGCCATTATCAGCAAGATGCAGCAATTCCTATTGGAACTTGGCAAGGGATTTCTTTTTGAGGCTCGTCAAAAGAGATTTACATTTGATGAACAACATTTCTATGTTGACTTAGTGTTCTACAATCGCTTGCTACAATGTTATGTGCTTATAGACTTGAAGATAGAGAGACTTACCCATCAAGACTTAGGACAGATGCAGATGTATGTCAATTATTACGATCGCCACGTCAAACAAGATTTTGAAAAGCCGACAATTGGCATCCTGCTGTGTAAGGAGAAAAACGATGCACTTGTGGAACTTACCTTACCCAAAGATGCCAATATATACGCCTCGGCATATCAGCTCTATCTCCCTAACAAAGCTCTATTGCAGGCCAAGGTAAAGGAGTGGATTGAAGAGTTTGAAGAGAGTGAAGAAGAGAAACAAATAAACAAAAACTAATTGTGCAGCCAAGAACTGCACAAACTGTCCAACCAAAAATTGGACAAATAGATTAACTGGTATGGATACTAAGAAATTACGTCAAAAGATACTCGACCTTGCCATTCATGGTAAACTCGTCCCTCAAGACCCGAATGATGAGCCTGCATCTGTTCTCCTTGAACGTATCAAGGCAGAAAAGGAGCGACTGATAAAAGAGGGTAAAATTAAAAAGAGCAAAAAGTCTACAAAGGCTTCTGATACGCCCCATTATGAGAACGTACCGTTTGAGGTACCAAGTTCGTGGGTGTGGACAACTTTGGGAGAAATTAGTAATTATGGCGAATGTAATAATGTTTCCGTTGATAGCATAACCGATGACGACTGGGTTTTAGAACTTGAAGATTTAGAAAAGGATACAGCAAAAATCATTCAAACACTTTCTAGATCAAAAAGAAGTATTAAAGGAGTACGGCACAGATTCAACAAAGGAGATATCCTATACTCTAAATTACGCACATATCTGAATAAGGTCTTGGTCGCACCACAATCAGGATATTGTACAACTGAAATAATGCCATTCAATTCATACTGTAATGTTTCTTCATATTATCTTAATCATGTACTGCGTTCGGCATATTTTCTTGACTATACGCAACAATGTGGATATGGTGTTAAGATGCCACGCTTGAGTACAACAGATGCTTGTAATGGCATGATTCCATTGCCACCTCTTGCTGAGCAAAAGCGTATTGTGAAAGAAATTGAACACTGGTTCTCTTTGATTGACGTTATAGAAAGTGGAAAGGAAGATTTGCAGGCAACCATCAAGCAAGCCAAGAGTAAGATTCTTGACCTTGCCATTCACGGCAAACTCGTACCACAAGACCCAAACGATGAACCTGCCTCAGAACTGCTCAAACGCATCAACTCGAAGGCAGAAATCACTTGTGATAACGGGCATTATCCGAACATACCTTTTGATATTCCTCGGAATTGGATATGGGTAGAACTCGGAAAGATTGGTAGATGGCAATCTGGAAGCACACCAAATAGATTGAATAAAGCTTATTATGGTGGCAATATACCATGGCTTAAAACAGGTGATTTAAATGATGGATACATCACACATATACCAGAATATATTACCGAAAAAGCTCTGAATGAAACATCTGTAAAATTGAATCCTATAGGCAGTGTACTAATAGCTATGTATGGTGCAACAATAGGGAAAATTGGTATATTGACATTTGCTGCCACAACAAATCAGGCTTGTTGTGCCTGTGATGTATTCGAAGGAATCGAGAAAGAATATCTTTTCTATTTTTTACTTTCTCACAAGGAAGAATTTATAAAATTAGGAGGAGGTGGAGCACAGCCTAACATATCAAAAGAAAAAATTGTTAGTACATACATTCCTTTGCCACCAAATGCAGAGCAAATACGAATAATCAAGACTATTCATCAACTCTTTGACCAATTAGATATAATCACGGAGAGTCTATAAACTCCCCGTGATTATATCCAGTTGCTGAAACGCACGGTTTATCGCATTCACTATTCTTTGTTGTTCCTTATAAGGAGGTATAGGTACTTCGATTGCCTTGAATAGTTTTTTATTCAAGTGAGGAATAGCAGAACCTACCTTGTTTTCTCGTAAAGTCTTACGATGTAAGTTGATAACTTGTAAAACATAATCCGTATTCATATTGTCGTTGATAGACAACAGTTTGAATGTGCTACCTTGATAACCCTCGATGGGAGTACGGAACACTTCACCAGAGTTTTCGCCATCTACCAATATCAATAGAGTATTAGCAGGAGTGTATCTTCCTGCTGTTAAAGTTTTTGTTTCTCGTTCACCACGTAGGTACTTGACATCAAGATTTACTCTTTCAATCTCACTTTGCCTTTCTCCATCAGTCAAGCTGCATAAAGTTTGCATAGGAGTAACTACCCATCCATTTGGCAAGTTCGGATAATGCCCGATACGTTCCATTATATTATTACCATATTCATTCTAATTCAAAGTAATATGGTAACAAAATTCAAAAATCATTTGGCAAAGACTAATCTTGCCAAGAACACCGTCACTTCGTATGTGTGGACGGTGCAGTATTTCCTCAATCACTATGGGGATGTGAACAAAAAGAACCTATTAGCCTACAAGGGGTATTTGGTTGAGAACTTCAAACCACAGACAGTAAATCTTCGGTTGCAGGGTATCAATAAGTACCTTGAATTTACGAAACAAGAGAAACTGAAGGTAAAGTTCGTCAAAGTACAGCAGAAAAACTTTTTGGAGAATGTAATCAGCGATGCAGACTACAAGTTTCTCAAAACGCGCCTAAAAGCTGACGGTTATGATGAGTGGTATTTTGTCGTATGGTTTATGGCGGCTACCGGTGCTCGTGTCAGCGAACTGCTCCATATCAAAGCAGAGCATGTACAAATCGGACATCTTGACCTTTACAGCAAGGGTGGGAAAATACGCCGTCTGTATATTCCGAAAAATTTACGTATAGAAGCCATGAAATGGCTGAAAGATAAAGGGGTTACATCCGGATATATATTTCTGAACAGATTCGGAGACCGAATTACAACACGTGGCATAGCCCAACAGCTAAAACACTTTGCAGAAAAATACGGAATGAATAAGGAGGTGGTTTATCCTCATTCATTCCGTCATCGGTTTGCTAAAAACTTCCTTGACCGATTCAATGACCTTGCACTGCTTGCAGACCTTATGGGACATGAGAGCATTGAAACCACTCGTATATATCTCCGCAGGACAGCCAACGAACAGCAGAAGATTGTGGATAAAGTGGTGAACTGGTAAAGTCACATCAGCCTTTAGAAGTGTATTCACTTACACTTCTAAGGCCTTTTGGATATTATCAAGAACTGAGAATAGCTCTTCTATCTTTTGAACTATGCGTTGTTGTTCTGAAAATGGAGGAATAAAAATCTCCATTTGTTCTAATACGCCAATATATAATTCTTTTTGATTAGTACTACCTGCAAGATTATCTTCTATATACTGCTGTATTCTATTAGATGAGATATAGGCATATAAATATTGAGGGATAATTCCTTTCGTCACTCTTATAACAGAAACATGTGAATCTGGAACAACAAAAGGGTATTTTCCTAAACATTTTTCGTGGAACAAGCGTGTTCGTCCAACGGTTCCAGTTCCTGTTGAATTGACAAGCACATCTCCTGTTTTTAGCTTGTATTCCTCACTCCATTTACAAATTGTAGTTGGGTCTAAAAATTTAGCTTGTTCTAAAGATATACCACCATCTTTTAAGTTGCACTTTTGAGCAAATACAGGAAATGTTTTATCGGCTTCCGAGTATTTAGGCGATTTCCCTCTTGATAAAAAGGTACATAAATCTTTGAGTCTGCATATACACCAACTTTGTGGCAACTTCCTACTATGCCCGATATAAACCAACCATTTTATTATGATGGGTTGGCTTCAAACCACCCCATATCATAACAGCTATACCTTATATTATTACCATACTCATTATTAATCAATGTAATATGGTAACAAAATTCAAAAATCATCTTGCCAAAACTAATTTGGCAAAGAACACCGTGACATCGTATGTGTGGACGGTAAACTATTTCCTTACTCACTATAAGGAAGTGAACAAGAAGAATCTGTTGGCTTATAAAGGCTACTTGGTGGAGAACTTCAGACCACAAACGGTAAACTTGCGACTGCAAGGCATCAACAAGTATTTGGAGTTTACAAAGCAGGACAAACTGAAAGTAAAGTTTGTCAAGGTTCAGCAGAAGAACTTTCTGGAAAACGTAATCAGCGATGCCGATTACAAATTTTTGAAAGCACAGCTAAAAGCGGATGGCTATGATGAATGGTATTTTGTGGTTTGGTTTATGGCTGCTACTGGGGCACGTGTAAGCGAACTTCTCCAAATCAAAGCGGAACATGTGCAAGTAGGGTATCTTGACCTTTATAGCAAAGGCGGTAAGATACGCCGCCTGTATATCCCCAAGACATTACGCACGGAAGCCTCCAAATGGCTCAAAGAGAAAGGTGTAAGTTCCGGTTATATCTTCCTAAACAGATTTGGCGAGCGGATTACTACTCGTGGCATTGCATCCCAACTCAAACATTTTGCCGAAAAATACGGAATGAACCGAGAGGTTGTTTACCCTCATTCTTTTCGTCATCGTTTTGCCAAGAATTTTCTTGACCGTTTCAATGACATAGCTCTGTTAGCTGACCTCATGGGGCATGAGAGTATAGAAACCACTCGTATTTATCTCCGCCGAACAGCCAGCGAACAGCAAAAAATCGTGGATAAGATTGTAAACTGGTAAATACGTTATAATCCTTAGAAGTGCATTTGACTACACTTCTAAGGACTTTTTAATATGGTCAAGAAGGGAGAATAGTTTCTCTATCTTTTGGACGATACGTTGCTGCTCGGGGAATGGAGGCAAAGGAAATAACCATTCATCTATATGACTTTTGTTTATGGATGGAGAATTATCGCCTTTCATAAATTGATTTAGTCCTGTTACAACATAATCAGAGATCATAAGGTAATAACAATACTCGGAATTAAGGTCTTCAATGGGACTACATACATAAAAACCAGTTGACGCAATGCAGCCATCCACACTAACTTTAGCAATATTACGCAAATAAGGACGTACCATTGAAAATACAACATCTCCCTTTTGTGTATAACGGCTTGCTCGACTCGGTGCGTTAGCTGTTTTTATACTTTTAATTTTATTAATTATCTGCCGTTTGTTATCAATTGAATCAATATCAATATACAAAAATTCATCATTATGAGGTTTGGTAGATTTCATCGGCAAAAAGATTTGTCTTCCTTTTGCCCAGCACCAACTTTGAGGCAACTTCCACTTATGCCCGTTATCACAAGGTGTGAAGCCGGGATTTATGCGTTTCAGCAGTTCGATGGCAGGCTCGTCATTAGGGTCTTGTGGCACGAGTTTGCCGTGAATGGCTAGGTCAAGTATTTTGCTCTTGGTTTGCTTGATTGTAGTCTGCAAATCAGATTTCCCATTTTCAATGATGTCAACCAAAGAAAACCACCTTTCAATTTCAGCTACGATGCGGTGTTGTTCGGCAAGAGGTGGAAGCGGAAATGATAAATCAGACAATACTCCGATATATAATTCCTTTTGATTGGTACTTCCAGCAAGATTATCTTCCAAGTACTGCTGTATAAGTTGAGATGAGATATAAGCAAAAACAAACTCAGATTTAACCTCACTTGTTGTTCTTATAACTGAAACATGAGAATCAGGAACAACAAAGGGATAATTCTTCAAATAACCTTCGTGAAAAAGTCGTGTTCGTCCAACCGTCCCAGTCCCTGTTGAATTGACAAGTACATCTCCTGTTTTTAGCTTGTATTCCTCGCTCCATTTACAAATTGTAGATGGGTCTAAGAAACGTGCTTGTTCTAAAGATATTCCACCATCTTTCAGATTACATTTCTGAGCAAATACAGGATAGGTTTTATCCATATCTGAATACTTTGGGGATTTACCTCTCGACAAGAACAAACATATTTCTTCTAGTGTTGTCCACACCCACCCCTCTGGCACCTCAAACGGCACGTTCTCATAATGGGGCGTATGTATTGTACATAATGAGTTAAAAACATTTAATGTGTTGCAACTTTAGTTTTTAGTTACAGCACATCAAATAGGACATTTATCTTCTCCTATAACTTTTCTTTTTATTCTGAATCTTAACCATTCCTATCGCAAACATCAGACACCTTCTTCGATAGGCTTCTTCCTCTTCATCGGGTTGACGACCATCCCATCGGATATCAGATGAAGAGTCACCTCCTCCAGAAGATACACTGATAGGAGTTCCACCTGCTAAAGCATCCGCTATGGCGAATATCTTTGACCGGAGTGATGGATTCGACAGTTGGTCAAGTATGGTGTCCAATATTGATTTTAACTCATCGTTGTTCTTTGAAAGTTGTTCGACATCCCTTTTTAACCGATAAAATTCCCCATACTCTGCCAATACATTTTGCTGTGCAGTCTTCACTTGTCTCTCCGCTTCATTTCTATAGAGAGCCTCTATTTGGCGGACGATCGAATTGAAACGCTTGGCTATTTCCTGATTCTGTTTCTCAATCCATTTGTCCGTAATAAACAGAGGATATTTCCCCGAAATACAAGGTGGCTCAAAATCAATTTTGTAGTTTCTGAAAGGCTGTATTACAGAGCCAGCTTTTTCAAGGTCTTGGGTCAGTTTGTTCAATTCCTGCTCTTTTGTATGGAGTTTGTCAGCCTTGTCTTCAAGTTTGGATTGGTATTCTGAAATCTGTTTCTGTATATCCGCCTTTTGAAATTTGTATTCTTCAAGAGCTATTTTACCGGAAGCCAGTTCCTTGTCAATCTGTTCAAGTTGAGATTTAGACTTGAATATTTGCGATTCCAGTCTGTGTATCATAGTCTGTAATCCCTTAACCGCTTTCTCCGCCTGTTTTGCCTCTTTTGATAGCTTACGAATATAATCGCGTTTGTTCAAATGCTGCACATTGCGCCCATATATGCTGTCTCCTCGTTCAAGTCCGTATTTACTTCCGACCTCCTCATACAGCGATGTGTGCATTTCTTTCAATATCTGCCCATATTCAAACCTGTTCTTTCCGAACTTTGCAGACCACATGACACACTCACGACCGCTTTTAGGCCGGATACCGACTGGCACAACTAAAGCATGAATATGCGGGCTGCTCTCGTCAAGGTGAACCTGAAAGCCGACAATGTTTTCCTGACCATATCTTCGGGAACACCAATCATAAACATCCTTCGCCCAAAGTTCTATTTCCTCGCAGCGGTGCAGATGGCTGTTGTCTGATCCTTTCTCTAAATTGACGGTCTGATTGCCAAAAGCCATCTCAAGTGTACGTTCATGATTGCCGCCAAAGACAAATTTGGCGCAACAGTTCGGTTGAATCTTACTGTCCGGTTTGAATGGCTTCCAACCTAATTCCAACAATCGTTCCTGCAAACGGAGTTCAAGAGACTTCTCTTGATACCCCAACGGATGTATTTTGCCATCGGGACCAATCTCAAAATTCAGCCTCATTCTGGTCTTGTCATAATTGTTGGTAGGGTCTTGATTTTTACAATCGACCTTATCTTCGTTCCAACGCCTTTCGTTCTCGTTGGCTTCTGATGTGCCAAATGATTTGGCAGCTTCAACGTGCATTGCTTGTTTTATATCAGTATTCATAATCTCGTTTTTATACGTATTTCTAATAATTGGAGCTTGCTCCTGTGCCTATTCACATAGTGTGGCAGTAGCCGGATTTTATTGCTGTCAGGCAAAAAGTCCTTATTGTGTTATGGACTTTCTATAAGTGACCGGAACAAGTTCCTTCGTTATTCAATAAGTTCTAACCCCAATTCATCAATGAGCGTCTGCAAAGCCGGATTGCGCTGTATCATCTTTGAAAGAATCATTTGTGGTGTATCGGTCATCAAGAGGAAATCGGCAATGTCCAATCCTTTCTTTCGTTGTTCATCAGTAGCGCATTGTTCTAATGTGTCACTCATTATAACCTTTGAGCAAACGGAGAAGAGCATAGCCATCTTGGATTGCCAAATCTCTTTTGCTCCTAAGTCCGGACACAACATTACCGTCCGACCTTTTAATACACCAACCGCATCTGCTTTGAAGCAGCCGTGCATTCCACCAGTAGCCAGCCATATAAATTCCGGCATATAATGAGTGGCTATCAAAGCAGACTTCTCACTCTCTACTATAGCAATCGGTTTGGCAGGATTATCAGACAACAGATGCTCACCAAACAAACATTGCTTTAGATTGTAGTCGACAAGGTTCAACTCGGTATGTACCCAACTTACATAACTTCTCGGCTCTTTTGTCCGATGTCCTGTTGTTGAATCATACAACATTATCTTTCCGGTTCGCACGTAGCCTTGCCTATCAATCTGCCAGTAGACAGTAGAGCCGCCCCATTTTTTTGATGTGCCAACACGATATAAATGGAATATTCGCTTTGTTTCATCCTTGCCCAATATACCTACCAGATAAATGTACAAAGGATTCATTGTGTAATTGGTAAGTGTTCGCTCCATTAGTTCTTTATCAATAAAGGAAGTAGGTGGCAATGAATGTGGCTGTGGCTTAGCATGTTCAATGCCATAATTGGAACCTTTTTCTATCAGCGTTGGATTATCCTTGAAATAATCAGAGGGCGTATAATGGTATTTGCACGACTGCTCATGGTCGCATCTGCCTACATAGTCAGGAAACGAAACTTCCCCTTGAGTATCAACGTAACGTATAAAACATTGTTTCTTTCCACACTGAGGACATGAAAGTTTAGAGCCTCGCTTATATTTTTGAAGGGTAAATCGGTATTCATTCATGCTTGATATTTTTTATAATTGCAGTCCGTGCAGTTTGCAGTTCTTGCAGTTTTGCAGGAAAACGGATGATACGAAAGTGCAAACTGCAACAACTGCAAGATGCAATGGGGATAGGTTATTGCAGTTTCTCATATTCCCCTCTCTTAATTTTCTTGATTATCTTATTCGTGGTAAGGCTGACCAAAGAATACATTACAGAACGTTCGGAAAGCCCCACTTCTTTTCCTGCTTGAATGGCATCGGCAGTTGTGAATGTTGCAGAAAGACAATCAAGCAATTCTTTCTTTTGTGGTTCAATGCCCTCTACCAACATATATTTCTGAATGTCGGCATAACAACTTTCAAAGTAATCGCTTAATGCAATAGCTGATTTGATTGAATCGATGTCCACAAAATCTTTATGAACCTCACCACAAGCCCAGCGGAAGATTTGCATAACCAAAGCCAATCGTGCTGTAATCATCGGAGCTTTCATTATTCTGCTATCCACCAAGCCGTCATCTTGGATTTGATTGACTGCATGAATAGCATCATTGCGCCAATTGGTAAAATAGGCTTTTGCTTCCGAAGAAAAGTCCAAAATGTCAGGAACTATTTCGCCATCCTCATTTACTATAAAAGGCAAACTCATCACTTTGTTGATGATATTTTCCCACATAGACGAGTATTTGTCAAAAGTGGTAAAAGCGTTTTCTTCATCTTGCCAATCTGATATTTCCTGTGAAGACGGATAAACAAAAATTATTCTATCAATCAACCCATTGTCCTTATAGCCTTTATCTGTAAGTTCGTGCATTCGGGTGGTCTGCATCGTACCTACCATATTTATAAAAGGATGCTCTATGTGAATAGGTATGGGCATACTGCATCTGGAAATGTCTAAAGGTTTTCCGCTGAATGCAGTCAATAACTGTTCAATAAGTTGCCCTTTGCTGTATTGATTCACAGCATTGAACATTCCCATAATTTCATCCACATATACCACAATACCACGCTGGTTGTCATCAAGCGCACGCATTAAAGCTTCTGGGGTAAAGTCAGATATTATGGTTCTTCGCAAAATCGGTTTTTCTGGCAATGGAGTGCAATTTTCCTTCTTCCCTTTGTTGTCCTCTACCATATTATTATATTGCTCCATATCAGACTTGAATTGTTTGACAGCTTTGGCATCATGCTTGCGAATTGGGCGAAAAGCAAAGTCTAACGGGGGAGTTTTGCCCATTCCGGGGCGGCCAACCAATATCATATAGAGGGCAGGATTACTTATCCAGCCACCACGAATACGGATATTGACAGCATTACCGATGGCTGTTGAAATTGCCGCCAAAAGAGAAGCCATCATATATTCAATGGAATAATTCTCTTGTCGTGCCAATGCCAATACCATATCCTGAATTTTAGCAGGAAAAGCATTCAAAGGAATCTTGTCTTCAAGTATCCCTCCAAATTCCATTCTGATTGCATTGCATAAATCGAGTGAATCCATTAGAATCGGTTGTTTCTTTTAGACTTTATGAATCGGGCAGCTTCGTCCTCCAAGTCTTTTTCGGACTTTACCTTGCCATCTCGAAGCCACGCATCAATCTCCGATTTTAGAAACATGATACGTTTACCTCTTTTATGAAATGGGATTTGGTGGCAGCTTGTCCATCCATATACTGTTTGCTCTGCCGGATGACTGGGAATATAATCGCACAACTCCTTTAAGTTCATCCATTGCTCGGTTGGAATACTCGGACTTTGAGTGTTGAGACCGTCAATCTTAGAATCCAGTTCATTCAATTTATCCATCATCCACGACATTGCCTTGGGTAAATCTTCAAAAGTAATGTTCTTTTCACTCATACTGCTATCTGATTTATGTTTGATTTTTCGGCAAAGTAATCGTGATTTAGCATACTGATTTTATGATGGACTGTGTCACATAAAGAAACAGCAGCGAAACAGAAATACCATAAGGAATATGTATTGATTATCAATGCAAATGATGAAAAACGTCAGTAGTAGTTTTTTATGGTAATGTACCCAATCATAAGGAAATCATTAGGTGGTCATAATAACAGCTCATAGGTAAAAACAAAAAGCCACCCACGCAGAATCTACGCAGATGGCTATGCCTATCAAGTGGGACAACACTTTTATTCCGTTTGTGATAAATCTAATTTGATAGTTTCTGTTGCTTTCTCCTTTTTCTCATCTACAACCTTGGCATACACTTGAGTGGTTCGTACATTGGTATGCCCCAACATTTTGCTAACGGTATAAATGTCCGTTCCTCCAGCCAGTTGAAGGGTAGCGTAGCTGTGCCTAAAGCAATGGAAAGTGATAGGCTACGCAAGGAAAAGCAGAGATAAGAAGATTAAACGTAAACCGTTTGAAATGAGTAGGGTTTCAGTATTTTGCCAAATTGAGAAAATGCAAATGATAACGTAATATTGAGGTTGTTCAGTTACCAGACCGTTAGCCGGGCAGTTACTGGAACGGGAACAGGTAACGGAATGCAATGAAAAGAAATCCTCACCGTTTTCTTTGCACTCGTACTCTACATTTTGCTTATCAAGGAACGCTTATATGGCAAGTAACTTTGCACCTAAAAATATAAGCGTATGAAAGTAGAAAAATTCAAGGTGCTGCTCTACCTCAAAAAGAGCGGACTGGGCAAGTCGGGCAAAGCCCCGATAATGGGAAGAATTACAGTGAACCGCACGATGGCACAGTTCGGATGCAAGTTGTCCTGCACTCCCGAATTGTGGAATCCCCGTGAAAGCCGTCTGAACGGAAAGAGCCGCGAGGCGGTGGAGACTAATGCCAAGATTGACAAGTTGCTACTGGCGTTAAACATGGCATTCGACAATCTTGTGGAACGCAAAATTGATTTCGATGCCACCGATGTGAAAGACCTTTTTCAAGGCAGCATGGAAACGCAGATGACCCTTATGAAAATGACCGATGTTGTCTGTGATGACATCAAGGCACGTATCGGTATTGACCGTGCCAAAAGTACTTATCCCGGCTATCACTATATGCGGCTGGCTCTCGGAGAGTTCATCAAGCATCAGTACAAGGTCAAGGATTTGGCTTTCGGGCAACTGACGGAACAGTTCATCCACGACTATCAGACATTTGTCACGGAAGATAAAGGACAGGCAATCGATACTGCCAGACATTATCTTGCCATACTTAAGAAGATTTGCCGTATAGCTTATAAAGAGGGACATGCCGATAAAATCCACTTCCAACATTTCACCCTGCCGAGGAAAACGGAAACGACTCCACGGGCATTGAGCCGTGAATCGTTTGAGAAAATCCGTGACGTGGAAATACCTGCATACCGCAAATCCCATATGCTGGCAAGGGATATGTTTCTCTTCGGATGTTATACAGGTGTATCTTATGCGGATGTCGTTTCGATTACCCATGCTAATTTGCAGACAGACGGGGAAGGGGCATTATGGTTGAAATACCGCAGAAAGAAAAACGAACTCCGTGCTAGTGTAAAACTATTGCCCGAAGCAATTGCGCTTATCAATAAGTATAGCAGTGAGGACAGAGAAACCTTGTTTCCTTTACTTCGCTGGCCCAATCTTAGAAGGCACATGAAAGCGTTGGCGGCACTGGCAGGCATCAAGGATGACCTGTGCTACCATCAGGCGAGGCATAGTTTCGCCTCGCTGATTACGCTCGAAGCTGGTGTGCCGATTGAGACCATCAGTAGGATGTTGGGGCATTCCGATATTTCCACCACTCAGGTGTACGCCCGTGTCAGTCAGAAAAAACTCTTTGAGGACATGGACAGGTTCATCAAAGCTACCGAGGATTTCAAACTTACCCTTTAATACAGCAAACGATATGCGAAGTACATTTTCACTGTTACCCTATATCAACCGCAGCAAGGTAAAGGCTGACGGTACGACCGCCGTTCTCTGCCGCATAACCATTGACGGGAAACAGACGGTCATAAGCACAAGTATCTATTGCCGTCCCGAAGATTGGAATGGCAAGAAGAACGAGATAAAGTCCATAAGGGAAAACAACCGCTTGCAGGAATATCTCCGGATCATTTCAGAAGCATACGAGGAAATACTGAAATCGCAAGGTGTAGTCAGTGCAGAGATGTTGAAGAGCTACATCACCCAAAACAACATTCATCCGACTACCCTCCTGCAAATGGGAGAATGGGAACGGGAGCGGTTAAAAAAACACTCCGAGGAAATAGATTCAACCTCCTCCTATCGAAGTTCAATGTATTACCAGAAGTACCTGACAGACTATATTGTGTCATCGGGTAAAAAGGACATCTATTTTGAAGAAGTTACAGAGGACTTCGGCAAATCTTATAAGGCATATCTGAAAAGATGCAAGAACTTCGGGGCATCTCAGACCAACCATTGTCTGCGATGGTTGAACCGCCTGTTGTATCTGGCGGTCGATAAGGAGATAATCCGAGTGAATCCCTGCGAGGAGTTGGAATATGAAACCAAACCGGAGGCAAAGCACAGATACATCAGCCGCGATGAGTTCAAGAAGATACTTTCCACCCCGATGTATGACAACAGGCTGGAGTTGGCGAGACGGGCTTTCATATTCTCCTGCCTGACAGGATTGGCGTACGTGGATATACAGTTGTTGCATCCCCACCACATCGGGATGAATGCGGAGGGCAGACGGTATATCCGTATCAACCGCAAGAAGACAAAGGTGGAAGCGTTCATACCCCTGCATCCCATAGCGGAACAGATATTGTCGCTGTACAACACGGTCAATGACGAACAGCCCGTATTTCCGCTTCCTAACCGTGACGCCTTGTGGTTTGAAATTCATGAGTTAGGTGTAATCATAGGCAAAGAGGATAACTTGTCCTACCACCAAAGCCGACATAGTTTCGGAACTTTCCTTATTTCAGCGGATATACCGATAGAGAGTATCGCCAAGATGATGGGGCACTCCAATATTCGGACGACACAGGGATATGCACGTATAACCGATGACAAAATCTCAAAGGATATGGACAAACTGATGGAACGCCGGAAGAAACAATCTACCGGCGAAAAGACAAACAAAAGTAACTAAACAATGTCAATGCAATATATTATGGATAGAGGTATAATCACAATCAGTGAAGCGGGTATGGTCACTATTCCGACCGCACCCGTATGGATGACACAATTCGAAATCGCCGACCTGTTTGGAGTATTCTCTTGTGACATCCGTAAAGCGATTCATGCTATATATAGGAATAAGGAGTTAAACGAATGTGATACGATAAAATATATCAAGCAACCAGATGGTATCAGTTATGATGTTTATAATCTTGAAATGGTTATAGCCATTGCATTCAGGATATGCAGTAGAGAAAGTATCTTGTTCAGACGGTTTGTGATAAATGAAATCTACGCCACCAAGAAAGAGAACTCAATAACATTGTTTGTATCTTGTGGCAGAGGAAGCAACCTATGGTATAGTTGAGGTTCATCCCATCAGTCACCTGTTCCCGATGCTCGGATGCAAAGGTAGCGCATGGCACTGATGGCAGTGGCAAGGTCAGGCGGCAAAGCCGTTTCGGGCAGAATCTTCCTCCTGCGGAGCGTATTCAGCCCGAAAACCTTGCCTCTGCCGGCCATACGCTCGAAAGGCATCCGGCAACGGAAACAAGCGACTGACGGGAAATCAGAAGACAAAGAAAAGGAACGGCTAACAGACGAAGCGGAATCTTGATGCTTCATCCGTAAACCGTTCCTTTTTGTTTTTGCTGTCAAGTCCATTACTACCGCAAATTATAGGGCAGACGGCAAACTGCACTCTTTCAAGAAAATCAGATTGCCTTCTGTCGGTAGGCGGAGCGGTAGCCGTCAGTTAGCATCTTCTCTATGTCGGATTCACGGTAGAGGATTTTGCCACCTAATTGGATATAGGCTATCCGTCCTTCGTTGCGGTAGTCTTGAAGTGTTCTTCGACTTACCTTCAACTGTGCTGAAACCTCCTTGTCGGTAAAGAAACGTTCTCCGCCCAATGTCGGGCGGTAGTTGGCGGTCAGGCGCTCGTTGTTGTCCAGCAGACGGTCAAGGCTGCCCATGAAGTGGATTATCCACTCGTTGTCTTTGTTAATCAATTCGTTCATGTTACTTTGAATTTAGTGGGTATTGTTATTATACTTTATTTATTGCACTGAGATTATATCGTCCGTCCTTTGAATCTCGCTTCTTTTCGTCTATCCTCCACAACGGAAACGATACGCTGCACATCTTCGGGACGGTAATACGTCTTATGGTTTATTTGTGAGTAGGCAAGCGTACCGTTGTCCCGCAGAGTCTGTAACGTGCGAGGACTGATGTTCAGCATCCGGCACACGTCCTGATTGTCCATCCACTCACTTATTCTCTTTTCGCCGTGCCGTTGGCAGATTGCTTCCATACGGTGAACGAAGTGGTCGAACTTGGCGACCATCGCCTCAAAGGTCTTTCTTTCGATAGATACGATTTCCATATACATTCTTCTTTGCTGTTATTGTTTCTTTTGCCGCAAAGGAATATATAATCAGTTATCCGACAATGGATTTTCTAAAAGTGGAAGCATGTGGCACCGGTATGGCATAGGTTGTCCGGGGTACTATTTATCGTTATCATCTTAATTGGGGATTTTAGCAAGAATGCCAAGAACAAAATAAGGGCTTAATTCAAATTTACCCGTAAATACATCTTTGTTCTTCCTGTGATTCATATCCGGCAAATCGAAGAAGTCTGCACCATTGTTCATACCGCCATAAGGCAAAACTACACAAAATTGCCTAACAGAATCCAAGTCCTTGACTGCCTGAACTAAAGCCTCTTACTTTGCTCCCGACAAACGGTCAACTATGCGCATACAGACTAACAAGTATTCACTTTAACAAGAAACAACAATGAGCAAGAAATTCAAAAACATTGAGAACGATGAAGCGTTCAAGAACTTCAAGTTGGAAGACTATATGCCTTCCATGCCCAAACACGAACCGGAAGAAAGTTCTTCCGTAACAGAACAAGAACCTGTTGTGGAAGCGGGCAATCTCTTTCCTGTATTGGACGAGCCGGAAACAAGCGAGGGATCAGACAACGAGACAAAGAGAATAGAGGCGGATAACGTTAGCGTGGAACGGACAATCGCCAGACGTATCAGCAGCAAACAGCGCAGACTGTCATTGGACGAATACCGTGCCACCTTTCTGCGGGTACCCAAGATTGCCGACCGCAAGCCCGTGTTCGTCAGTGGGGAGGTCCGTGATAGGCTGGACGAAATCGTGCGCCGCCTCGGTGGACGTGGCATGAGTGTATCAGGGCTTATCGAGAACCTCACCCGTCAGCACATGGAAGCCTACAGAGAAGACATCGAGCAATGGCGTAAATTGTAGGAATTAAGACGAGACTAACCGGGTACTTTTAGGGCATCTTTCAGAGTTGCTCTAAATCACTTGTAACGATGTTTGGAGGGGCAAGTTTATGTTTCGGGCAGACCGAAACCACTTGCCCCGCTCCAAAACTCGCAGGGAAGCCACATCCCGTTGGTCTATCTTATGTACAATTATTATAATCAGTGATTAAACAAAAAACAGATGTTTATGGACAACGGAAAAAGAAAGAACAATGTAAAAGGCAATAAACGAGAGCGAGCCAACAAGGGAGGTCGTCCCGTTAAAGAAGCCACGGAGAAACTGAAATACCGTGTCACGGTGAAGATGGCAACAGAGGATTACTATCTGTTGAAATCCAAAGCAAAGTCAGCAGGTGTTTCTGCCAGCGAGTTCATTCGGGGTTGCATCACAGAGGGCGGTGTAAAGGAACGGCTCTCGAAAGAGCATGGCGACCTTATCCGCAAACTCTGCGGTATGGCGAACAACTTGAACCAACTGGCATGGAAAGCGAATGCGGAAGGGTACGCCTCCGTGTTTATTCCCTGCCGCACACTGATGATTGAGATAGACAATCTTGTAAATCGGATACGCCTATGATAGCAAAAATTATGAAAGGCTCGGACTTCAAGGGTGTAGTTTATTACATTCTGAACGATGAGAAAGGTACTCAAATCATAGATTCAGACGGCTTATTTCTGGAAAATAATGACACGATAGCACAAGGATTTATCGGGCAGGCACAAATGAATCCGAGAGTGACAAAGGCTGTCGGGCATATCGCTTTGAGCTTCTCAAAGGAAGATGCGCCACGACTGAATAATGTGGTCATGACGCAGATTGCCCGGGAATATATGGCACGCATGGGTATCAAGAACACACAGTATATCATCGGGCGGCACTTTGACAAGGAGCATCCGCATGTGCATATTGCGTTCAACCGCATCGACAATAATGGCAAGACCATATCCGACAGGAACGACCGCTTCCGCAGCGAGCGTATCTGTAAGGAACTTACCAAGATGTACGGGCTTCATTTTGCCAATGGCAAGGAGCAAGTGAAGACAGACCGATTGCGTGAGCCGGATAAGACGAGGTATGAGTTGTTCCAAATCTTGAAAACGGAGGTCAGCAGATGCAAGGTTTGGAATACCCTGCTTGAAAGATTAGAACGGCAAGGTGTAGATGTGCAGTTCAAATATAAGGGACAGACGGATGAGATTCAAGGTATAGTCTTTACGATGAACGGCTATCGTTTCAATGGTTCAAAGGTGGACAGGCAATTCAGTTACTCCAAGATTGATGCGGTATTGAACCGTAACAATTACGAGGAACGGCAGATACAACCGCAACCGCAGACTAATCGAGAAGAAATAAGCCCGATTTCAAGTGTCGGCGGCGAACTTATCAATGGCTCATTAGGCTTGTTTTCTCCAAGCAATATGCCGGAGGAGCAACAACCTTACGACCCGTATCTGAAAAACAAGAAAAAGAAGAAACAACGTAAAATCAACTGGTAATCATGGCAGACAACAATGTATTCATCCTCTTTGAGGAAATCAAGACCGCCTTAAAAGGCATAAATGGCAAGCTGGAAGCATTGCCCAAGGTGGCAGGACAACAACCACAAATAGAAAATAATGAACCGGATTTATCTCCAATTAAGGAGGCTATTGTGGAAACGGCAAAAGCTCAGTCTGGAGAAATTAAGGGCTTGTTGGATAAGCACTGGAAGGCTTACGCACAGATTTCCACCCTGATACTGCATCACCTTGATACAATCAAGAAGTCGCAGGATGAACAAGGTGTGCAACAAGAGCCACAACCGCAGGAGCATATCCATCGGCATAGTTTTGACATCAAGTCAAGCAAGGTTTTTTTTATCGTTGTGGGATTGGGTGTGGTATGTGCCTTATCCCTGTGGGGCAATATCTCGCAATGGCAGTCCAATAGGAAGTATTCCGATGATGCGTTGAGGTTCCGTGCTATCCGCTCTTGGGGTGGATGTGATGCCAATGATTTGCTTTGGTTGAACAAGGTGTTTGACATCCACCGAGACGAGAAGGCCATTGAGTGGATACGAAAGCAGGCTGATGGGTATGAAACATCCCTGAAAACGGTTTCCGACAGCCTGATGCAGGAGAGTATCAAATCAAAATCCGATTGATATGGCATCGGTAAAGGTCAAGTTTCGTCCCTCCACCGTGAACGGCAGGGAGGGTACACTCTACTATCAGGTCATCCACAACCGTGTAGTAAGACAGATAAACACCGAGTATAAACTTTTCGTTTCGGAATGGGATTGCCATTCCGAAACGGTTGTCTTACATCATATATCAACAGGACAGGAGCGGAACAACTATCTGCTTTCAATCGGTTCACGCATCAAGTGGGACAAGGACAGGCTGAACAAGATTATACATGCGTTATCCCAGTCCGGCACATTTGTGACGGATGATATAGTCATGCGCTTTCACGAAAACAGGCAAGAATTATCGTTCAACGCTTACATCAGCCAGCAGATAACAAGGCTGAAACGCTTGGGGAAGATACGTACTTCGGAAACCTACACTGCCGCTCTCAAGCGTTTCAGCGGTTTTATGAATGACAAGGAGGTCTTGTTTGACCAGCTTAACGCAGATTTGTTTGCTGAGTACGAGGCTTATTTGAAAGGCAGGGGAAATACGCCCAATACCATATCCTTTTATATGCGTATCCTGAAAGCGGTTTATAACCGTGCGGTGGAAGCCGGATTGACCGAGCAACGGCATCCGTTCAAGTCCGTTTATACAGGAGTGGAGAAAACCATGAAGCGAGCCATATCGCTCAACGACCTTAAACGCATCAAAGGGGTGGACTTGTCATTGACACCCAATCTTGATTATGCGCGTGATATGTTCCTGTTCTGTTTCTACACAAGGGGTATGTCGTTCATTGATATGGCTTATCTGAGGAAGAAGGACTTGCAGAATGGCACTCTTTCCTATCGCAGACGTAAGACGGGACAACAGTTGTTCATCAAATGGGAAAAGTGTATGCAAGGGATTCTTGATAAATATCCGGTAAACGAAACTGAGTATCTTTTACCCATTATTACACAACGGGACACAGATTATCGGAAACAATATACCAACGAACTTCATCTGGTGAACCATTTGCTGAAGAAAATCGGGAAGCAGCTGGATTTGCCGATACCCTTGACAATGTATGTCGGACGACATTCATGGGCAAGTGTTGCCAAGAGCCGTAATGTGCCTATCTCTGTCATCAGTGAAGGAATGGGGCATGATTCCGAGAACACCACGCAGATTTATCTTGCATCACTAGATACTACAGTGGTGGATAAAGCCAATAAGAAGATACTGGATTTGCTGTAAAGTCGTGAATGTTTTGCGAATCAGTCCAACGCTTACCAAGAGACGGATATTACAATGCAAAATTACGCAAAATAATGATTTTTAGAATATAAAACGCTGAAAATCTTACTTATTGCCATGCTTTTGTTTTGCGAGGAATATCGGATGTTTTGCGAAATTATCCATAAAGAGTGGAAAATACAACTCAATATCAATGGAATAAGGTAACTTATCCGTCTCTTGGTAAGAGAAGAACCTTTTTTCCTTATTTCTATAAGAGACGGGCGTAAACTTGAAATAAAATGCTTGTTGAAGTTGATATATTGGAAGATAATATCTTTCAGCTTTCGCCCGAATTGTTGAATATCCTGCTCAAAGACCATACAACGAGCAAGGAGGATATTCAGCGCAATATCTTTTGGGCTACTTCCGATTATGAATATCTGGGCGAAAGGTATCAATATGATTCGCCAATTCTTCCCTGTCTTATTACCGGAGATAACGGGCATGTCATCATGCCGCGTATCCTCAAAAGTCGTGACACCCAAACCGCACGTTCGCGAGAAATGGCAGAGGTGTTCACTCCGTCATGGATATGCAATGCGCAGAACAACCTGATCGATGAAGCATGGTTTGGAAGAAAGGATGTGTTCAATACGGAATACACCGATGAACAGGGTTGTCATCGGTGGAGACCTAACTCAGAGAAAATTCAATTTCCGGAAGGTAAGACTTGGAAAGATTATGTACGTGACAACCGACTGGAGATAACCTGCGGTGAAGCCCCGTATATTGTCAGCCGCTATGATACCACAACAGGAAAGGCCATTCCTATTGAGGAACGCATCGGTTTGCTTGACCGTAAGTTGCGGGTAGTTGGCGAAAACACGGAAACTTCCGCCGAATGGCTGGAATGGACGCAGGAAGCGTACAAAAGCATCTATGCCTACGAATGGCAGGGAGACAACTTGCTGATTGCCCGCGAATCCATGCTCATCACCTTTATCGAATACTACCAACAGAAGTTCGGCAAACGGCCATTGCTGAAGTCCATCAACTACATCGCCTACATCATTTCTTGGAACGTTTGGCAGATGGACGGGCTGAAAGGTGTTGTGCCGAACAGTTGCGGTGAACGGCGTACACTTGTGTATGAATTGTTCGGGACAAGAGAAGAAATCAGTCAATGCGAAGGTTGTGCGAAAGATGACATCCGCAGGCATAACGGCACCTATTGCCTGATTAAGGACTGGCGGGCAAAAGACCCCAAGACGGGAAAGATGGGAAAACGAATCCGATTTATCGACCTCATAAAATAGTGCAGTATGAAATTCACATCTTCACTAAAACTGAAACTGATATATGTGTTCCGCATCAACGATGCAGCACACAAAGGCTGTCTGAAGGTGGGCGAGGCCACTTGTGACAATGACAATGTGTTCGGTCTTGCGCCCAATAGCAAAGCTCTCAACGAATCCGCCAAGAAGCGCATCAACCAATACACACAGACGGCAGGTATTGCCTACGACCTGCTCTATACGGAACTGACAATATACAACAGCAAGAAAGGCTTATGCTCTTTCAATGATAAGGAGGTGCATAGCGTTCTGGAGCGTTCCGGCATTAAGAAGAAGGTCTTTGATACTGAGAACAAGGCCAACGAATGGTTCATCACAGACCTTGAAACGGTCAAACGGGCGATAGCGGCAGTAAAGGAAGGTCGAGAATCACTTACATCTGTGGAAATCTCGCACGACAGAACACCGATTGTGTTCCGTCCAGAACAGCGCGAGGCCATTGAGAAGACCAAGAAGCAGTTCAAGAAGGGTAATCAGATGCTATGGAATGCCAAGATGCGTTTCGGAAAGACCTTATCTGCTTTGCAAGTGGTGAAAGATATGGACTTCGGCCGCACGCTCATCCTTACCCATCGTCCGGTTGTGGACAGCGGTTGGTTTGAGGATTTCGGTAAGATCTTCTACGACAGCCCGGCTTTTGCCTATGGCTCCAAGAACAACGGTGACAGCCATGTCTCTCTTGAAACGAGAGCGAAGCGTGGCCAATGCAAGTATGTCTATTTCGCCTCCATGCAGGATTTGCGTGGCTCGGAACTGGTAGGAGGCAACTTCGATAAGAACAATGAGGTGTTTGCCACGGCATGGGACTGCATCATAGTTGACGAGGCGCACGAAGGTACGCAGACGGAACTGGGCAAGGCGGTGATGCAGGAACTGACCAAGGATAAGACTAAGATTCTGCGTCTTTCGGGTACACCTTTCAACCTATTGGATGATTTCAAGGATGAAGAAATCTATACATGGGACTATGTGATGGAGCAACGGGCAAAGGCCACATGGGATTTGACGCATTTCGGTGATCCTAATCCTTACGCCTCACTGCCCACGATGAACATCTACACCTACGACCTCGGACGGTTGCTCCATGAGTTTGTGGACGAGGATGTAGCCTTCAACTTCCGCGAGTTCTTCCGTGTAGATGATAACGGAACATTTGTTCATGAAAAAGATGTTCGCGCCTTTCTGAATCTTCTGACAGAAGAAGATAAGGAGAGCTGCTATCCCTTTGTCAATGACAAGTACCGCAACATTTTCCGCCACACGCTGTGGATGTTGCCAGGTGTGAAGGAGGCCCGTGCCATGAGTGCACTGCTACAATCGCATCCCGTATTCCAGCACTTCAAAGTGGTGAACGTGGCAGGGGATGGTGACGAGGACGAAGAGAGCAAGGATGCGCTTGCTGCGGTGGAAGAAGCCATCGGCAAAGACCCGGATGCCACCCGTACCATTACCTTGTCCTGCGGACGATTGACAACGGGTGTCAGTGTCAAGGCGTGGACGGGCGTATTCATGTTGTCCGGCTCTTATAATACTGCCGCATCAAGTTACATGCAGACCATATTCCGAGTGCAGACATCGGCCACCATCAACGGACGGGTAAAGGAACAATGCTATGTGTTTGACTTTGCGCCTGACAGGACCCTGAAGGTCATAGCTGAGACTGCGAAAATTTCATCCAAGGCAGGAAAGACGAGCGGCAATGACCGCAAGATAATGGGCGAGTTTCTGAACTTCTGTCCTATTATCTCCATCGAAGGTTCCAAGATGGAGCAGTTTGATGTGCCCAAGATGCTGGAGCAACTCAAACGTGTGTATGTGGAGCGTGTTGTCCGTAACGGTTTTGAGGACAGGAGCCTGTACAATGACGAGTTGATGAAACTGAACGATTTGGAATTGCAGGAGTTTGACGATTTGAAAAAGATAATCGGCCAGACGAAAGCCATGCCAAAGACAAATCAGGTGGACATCAACAATCAAGGGCTGACCGATGAACAATACGAGGAACTTGAAGACCTTGAAAAGAAATCCAAGAAGAGAGGTAAGGACAAGCAACCGTTGACGGAGGAAGAAAAGCAACGCCTTGCGGAACTGAAGAAGAAAAAGGAGAACCGTGAGGCTGCTATTTCCATTCTTCGGGGTATCTCCATCCGTATGCCATTGCTTATCTACGGTGCAGAGTTGAGCGATGAGAGTCAAGATATAACGATTGACAACTTCGCTTCACTCATTGACCCGCAATCGTGGGAGGAGTTCATGCCCAAGGGTGTTACCAAACAGAAGTTCAACAGCATCAAGAAATACTATGACCCGGAAATATTCTGTGCGGCAGGCAAGCGCATCCGTGCCATGGCTCGTGCAGCGGACAAACTTAGTGTGGAGGAACGCATCGAACGTATAACGGATATATTCAGCACGTTCCGCAATCCCGACAAGGAAACGGTGCTTACGCCTTGGCGTGTCGTCAATATGCACCTTGGCGATTGTCTGGGCGGATATAACTTCTTTGAAAAGGGTTATAAAACCACTTTATCTGAGCCTCGTTTCATTGACCGTGGCGAAGTGACAGCTAATGTGTTCGCCCCGGATTCCCGGATTCTTGAAATCAACTCCAAATCCGGATTATATCCTCTATACATGGCATACAGCATTTACCGTGCAAGGCTCAAGGACTCCCTGTTTTCGGTGTCCAGCATTGAGGATGAACAGCGCATTTGGGACAAGGTAGTGGCTGAAAACATCTTTGTCATCTGCAAGACTCCGATGGCAAAGAGCATCACCAAACGCACCCTTATCGGATTCCGCAAAGCGAAGGTAAACACCCGATACTTTGAGGACTTAATCAATCAAATCAAGAACAAGCCGGAACATTTCATCAAGCAGGTTGACAAATTTGTTTCCGAAAGAACAGGAATAAAGAATATGAAATTCAATGCGATAGTAGGCAATCCGCCGTATCAAGTTATGAATGACGGAGCTGGTGCAAGTGCCTCTCCCGTCTATAATTTCTTTGTTGATATATCAAAGAGACTTTCGCCAAAGCATCTATCATTGATTATGCCAGCACGATGGTTTGCGGGTGGCCGGGGTGTTGATGAGTTTCGTAAAACAATGTTAGCAGATAAGCAATTATCACTAATACACGATTTTTTCGATGCAAGAGCATGTTTTTCCAATGTAGAAATAAAAGGAGGAATCATGTATTTCCGTTGGGATAAAGGTTATTGTGGAAATTGTCATGTAGTTTCTCATGCTTCTGATGGTGCTGTTTCAATCGCCGATAGACCTCTTGTAATGACTGGAATGGATTCTTTCATCAGGCATAATGAGGCTGTATCTATTGTTGAAAAAGTTATGTTAAAGACAGCGGGAACTTTTGATTCTATCGTAAGTCCCCGTGACCCATTTGGTTTAGATGTTAGAGTAGCAGGAACTTATATTCAGGTTAAACCGAAATTCTCATTATCACGCAACAAAGTGACAGATGTTGCATATTATTATTATGGTTGGAGGAAAAACGGCGTTGGGTATCTTGATATAGAAAAGGTCAATGAGGGGCTTTCGTTTATTGAATCTCCAAAATTGTTTATACCATGTGCATGGGGTAATGGCCGGATTGGCGAAGATAGACTAAAACCATTTATTCCGGAACATCGATCTGTATGTTTTGAGACTTACCTTATGGTGGGGCCGTTTGACACTTGGGCAGAAGCCGAAAATGTAGAGAAATACATCAATACCAAGTTCTTTCATTTACTTGTTGCACCTCTAAAAATCTCTCAACACGCTACACAAAGTGTCTATCGTCTGATTCCTTTGCAGGACTTTACGCTTTCAAGCGATATTGATTGGAATAAATCTGTTGCCGAAATAGACCAGCAACTTTATGCTAAATATCATCTGTCCAAAGAAGAAATCTCCTTTATTGAGTCAATGATAAAATTGATGTAAATAACGTCAGTTCGATATAAGTATTAAAATTATCCGTTTGAATATTAGGAACATAGT
>ERZ826242.1055-NODE-1055-length-33458-cov-19.079244_pt1 | contig 33458 bp, 29 predicted proteins | sample MGYA00519871_ERZ826242 | MGnify/ENA primary metagenome ERZ826242 (study PRJEB31778, sample SAMEA3449226) | human gut metagenome | biome: human gut; feature: human-associated habitat; material: faeces | place: United Kingdom | collected 2010/2012 ...
GATGAAAGGGAGCTGGGGATGAGATTCATGAAGGCTCTCCGATCATGAGGTTGCCGCGCTGATTCCGATATTGAGGCTATTATCAAAACGCTCTGTGCAAAGAAAGCCGAGCTTTGAGACAGCGTACATCCTCAATGAACAGATAGAGCCTGCAACCTTGCATATCAGGGATAAACAGTAGGAATCTCGCTATCATAGTCTCCTGATATTCCTTAACAAAACCAAACCCCTAGTCTCTAAATTGATTCTTCAGACAATATCCAAACACCGTACAACCCAACTCCAAAGTGCTGGGATATACTTGGTGCATCCCCAATGAAAGGGGAAAAAGGAGGTTGTACGATGAAAAAAGTGTTTTGTGTGTCTCTGATCGCTTTGATGCTGGTGTGCCTGGTTTGTGCATCTGCGCTGGCGCAGACGACCGGCATCGCCATGGACGGCAAGGTGTACACGTTCACGGGCGGAGAGGGAACCTATCAGGCCGATGGAAAGACGTTCATCATCGGCGTGGAGTCCGTCGTCGTTCAGGAGCCGGGGCTGCCGGATCGCGTGCTGGAGCTTCACCAAACGGAAGGTACAGAGATCATGCGGGATGGGCATCCTGCTGCTGCCGGGCAGGAAACGGACGATTCCATCATCATCCGCGAAGGTACGGCGGCATACGAAGCTGCGGAGGCCATTGCGGTGTATGAGCAATACTCCTATTCGTATCCAGAGAATGATGAAGCCTGGGCCAGACGCTTTGCGCCGTATGCGGAATACGGCCTGCGCTGCGACCCGGAAAGCAGGACGCTCATGTATCAAGGGCAGCGGGTGCGTTCCTTCACAGATGCCTATTCGGTGCGCGAAGGGATGTGCAAGATCATCGAATACACGGACGAGCAAGGGACCATCGACCTTCAGACTGAGCGCGACCAGACCCGGCTGATTCGCCATGCGGATGGCTCGTTCAGCCCAGAGGGCCTGCTCACCGGAATCCGCGTGCTGGCCAAGGAGGAGTCTGCTGAGCGTAGCAAAGGCGAGCGGATGCCCCAAATGACTGCCACCTCAGAGAGTGAAATGACTGCTGCCGAAAAGCAGGCCTTCTTCGCGCCCTACGCTGCATTTGGCCTGCGCTACGATGCGGCGAGCGATGAGATGGCCTTTCAGGGACAGCGTGTACGCCGGTTTCTGGACATTCGCCAGAGCAACGGCGAACCGCTTGACAGCGGACGCTTCCATGGCAGCATGACGAGCATAGTCTGCTGCGATGACGATCAGGGAGAGGTCGATGTTGAGGTCATTCGTGATTATACCAAACCGGACGCAAACGGCGATGGCGCTTTGATCGGCATGATGGCAGAAAGAGTGCGATAAATGCGAAATCTGCGAAGGGGCAATGGCTCTTTCGCAGGTTTGTGAATATTTCGGGAAATTCAGAAGAAATCCAAAAAGGTATGCTATACTGTCCTGTATAAGGAGGCGCAGGACATGTACCGTATTCTCATCGTTGAAGATGATTTTGATATTTCGGAGCTGCTTCAATCTTGGCTGACCGAAGCCGGGTATCAGACCGCTGAGGCGGAGGATGGACTGAAAGCGCTGGAGGTTTTTGAAAGCGGGCAATTTGACTTGGTGCTGCTCGACCTGATGCTGCCGAGGCTCGACGGCTTTGGCGTATGCGAATGGATTCGCAAAAGATCGAATGTCCCGATCGTGATGCTGACCGCGCTGGACGGAGAGGAGGAGCAGCTTCGCGGCTACGATCTGCGGATTGACGATTACGTCACCAAGCCGTTCTCCATGCCCGTGCTGCTGCGCAAAATCGGTGCGATTCTCCGGCGATGCCGGGGCGAGGATCGCCCGGGCGCGAATTTGCTGCGCTACCGCGACCTGACGCTCGATCTGGACGCCTATACCGTCATGCGCGGCGACCAGATGCTGGAGTTGACCAACCGCGAGTTCGAATGCCTGCGGGAGCTGCTGCAAAATCAGGGGCGCGTGATGACCTACCAGATGCTTGTCAGCCGCATCTGGAATTATGACTATCTGGGCGACGATCGCGTGATTTACAGCCATATCAAGAATCTGCGCCGCAAGCTGGGTGCGGATTACATCCGGACGGTCAGAGGGGTGGGCTATCGTGTGGACAAGGATTAAGCACAGCCTGACGCTTCGCATCTTTCTGATGACCTGCGGCCTGATGATCGCCGTCTGCGCTGCCACATATGGCGCGATTGCGTATCTGACGCCGCTCACCTATACGAGCATTTTGCAGGAGGACCTCGACCAAAAGACCGAAGCGCTCCTGACCGCGCTGTCCGGGCGGGAGCCGTCTGCGTGCGACGAGCTGCTTTCCGCCTTTTGCAGGGAGACGGGCGCAGCGCTCCGTCTGTCAGACGAATATGGGCGAATTCTGTACGATACGATTTCGTCTGAGGCTTATCTTGTGGAAGGCACCGCAGAGCGTGCGGCGATCACCACGGAAGAAAGTGAAACGCTTGAACAAGATGCGGTTATGTGGGCCACAGAGGCCGGAGACGCGACCGGCACAGCGGAGAGCGTCATCCATCAGATCACCGTCACCGATGCGTACATATCCGCCGATGAAGCACAAACTTTTTTCTTCCGGGATGGAACGATGGGGCATTTGCTGGTCATCGGCGGGAAAAAGGCCGTCAATCAGGCGTCGGAGGCCATGAAGAAGACGCTGCCGTTTCTCGCGCTGCTGATTCTTGGCGTCTCGCTGCTGACCTCGTTTTTCTACGCCAGATGGATTACCCGGCCCATTGTGGACATCAGCCATATCGCCGCAAGCATCGCCGCGCTTAATTTCAGCTCCCGCTGGGCACAGCATCGCACGGATGAAATCGGAGCTCTGGGCGACAGCCTGAACACGCTTTCCGACAACCTTTCCGACGCGCTGGCGGAGCTGAAAACCGCCAATGAACGCCTGCAGCAGGATATGGAGCGCGAACGGGACATGGAGCGTCAGCGCTCCGCGTTCTTTTCAGCGGCTTCGCACGAGCTGAAAACACCGGTGACGATCCTCAAGGGGCAGCTGAGCGGTATGCTGGCGCAAATCGGCGTATATCGGGATCGGGACAAGTACCTGGCACGGGCACTTCAGGTTACCGGCAGGATGGAAAGCCTCATCAAGGAGATTCTGATCATCAGCCGAATCGAGGCCGGCAGCTTTGTCCTCAAAACGGATACGGTCAATCTGAGCGAGATGATGGAAAGGCAGCTGGAGCTGGATGAAGAGCTGCTTGCGCAAAAGGGGCTGCACATTGAAAAGCACATGGCTTCGGACGTGACAATCCGGGGAAACCAGGATCTCCTGACCAACGCGCTGGACAATGTTCTGATGAACGCCATCCTCTATTCCCCGCAGGGCGCGAGCATCCGCATTTTGCTGGATGCGCATACGATGACGATTGAAAACACGGGTGTTTCCATCACGGAAGAAGCTCTGCCCCAGCTCTTCACGCCGTTTTACCGCGTGGAGCAGTCCCGCAGCCGTCAATCCGGCGGGAGCGGACTGGGGCTGTATCTGGTCAGGCTGATTCTCGAACTGCACAACGCCTCCTGTGAAATCAAGAATTCGGAAGATGGCGTTGTGTTTTCTGCGCGGTTTACTTGATTTCCGGCTGGAATTGGACTAACTGCATGGCCGCTGTTTTCCAACAATTAGTGCAAAGAATGTGTGGTTGCCTTTACAATGTGTTCATAAAGCTCTTTTTAGCTGCCTATTGGCGTGATCAGAGCCAATAGGCTGCGGTCTTGTCCAGATACTGCTTCCGTTCCTTCCAGTCCGGCATCAGCATCGTGAGAAAGGCATAAAACTGCCTGGAGTGGTTGGGGTGAACCAGATGGCAAAGCTCGTGCATGACGACATATTCAATGCAGTGCCTTGGTGCTTCGAGGAGACGCTTGTTCAGTGTGATGATTCCCTTCTTCGCCAGACAGGAGCCCCAGCGCGTTTCCATGTCCCGGATTCTCAGAGAAGGCTTCTGCACGCCGTATTTTTGAAACGACGGATACAGCGCATCCATCACGTCGCCAAATACCGTTCTGCACTGCTGGCCCAGAAATCTGTTGACGACGCGCCGCTTCCTTTCGATATCGTGGAGATCCCGAACACCTAGATGGATGTAGACGCCGTCCGCTGAAATGGAATCCTTTGCGGCCTGTGTGACCTGCAGGCGCAGACCTCGACCCAGAATGTTGAATGCCTCGCCACTGACGTACTGCTTCGGCTGAGGCCTGTATTGCGCCATCTCATGGAAGTGGTCAAGGGCCTTTTGAATATACGGGGCCTTGCTGACAACAAAGGCGTCGATTTCCCCGCAGGGGACGCCCGGATCTGCTGAAACCCACACGCTGCCATCCTTCCGCACCCGCAGATTGAGGTTTTTGACCGGCTTTCTTTCGAGATTGAATAGGATTTCGTGCCCTTTGGCGGTTAGGACTCGTTGACTGGTGATGTCCATCGCTCAGAACCTCCGCAGGGCAACAGTCTTGACATTGTCGATGATCTTGTCGATGAGATCGAACGAGAGCTTCAGACCATGCTCCTTTTCGTATTTGTAGAACAGATCGTCGATGTCCTGTGAAATGCGGTCGTGGATGGTCTTGTTGTTCGTCCAGTCCACCTGACTGTGGGAGGCGACGATTTTTGTGATCTCCTCGGAAACCTCTGCAACGAAATCGGGTGTAATCCGTTCGTCCTCCACCTCGTCAAAGAGTGCGGTCAGCACACCGAAAAAGGCCTGTGCGTGAACATTATTCTTGATGCGCTCCGGATAGCTGACGGTGCTCCTGCCGGCGTGGTAATCCCCCATGATGGTGCGCATCTTGGCAAGGTATTCGGCTTCGGAGATGACCTTTTCCTTGTAGAGCGCAAGGGCGTCCCTGATCCGCTTGGAGAAGCTGTCATAATAGGCGGGATTCTCGTCGCGCTTCTCGCTGATGCTTCGGGTCATCCGGCTGGCTATCGCATCAGCTTTTGACCGCAGCGAGCCCAGCTCCTCAAGCTCCTTTTCAAAGTCGTCCTTGTTCAGAATGTCGATGGGGCTTGTGATCTTCTTCAGCCCGGCGACAGACAGGTGCGTGTCGAGCAGATTCTGCATCAGCGGTTCATACTCTGCGTTGTCGATGGCGTCGCAGTACTGGAGCTTGACGCTGCGGCGAACCTTTGAAAAGAAGATGAACGTGTCCTGATACTTCTGCCGCTCCTCCTTGCCCAGCGCGTTGTATGCCTGCTCCGCGTTCAGCACCAGATGCAGCGCCCGGCCAAAAGCGCAAAGCAGGGTGTAGAAATCCTGACGCACATTGTCATCGGCGAGGAACACCTCGACGGCTTCCGCATCGCTGATGCTGCCCACCGGGGCAAAGAGCTCTACCAGCTGCGTATAGGCGCTGCGGAGATTCCCGATGGCAGACATCACATCGACCACGACGCCCTTCAGATCGCCGCCGTCGAAGTTCTCCAGACCAGCGCCACTGTACATGTCCATGGCGGTGTCGAGCTTTTCAATCAGACCGCGGTAATCGACTATCAGGCCGTAGTCCTTGCCCTCGTGCAGGCGGTTTGTCCTCGCGATGGCCTGCAAAAGGCCGTGCTCCTTGAGCTCCTTGTCGATGTAGAGCACCTGACACAGCGGCGCGTCGAAGCCGGTGAGCAGCTTGCTGCACACGATCAGAATGTCGATTTCACCATCGCAGAACCTGTTCTTGATGGCTTCCTCGTAGCGGTCGGCATCCCCGTACTGCTGCATCATCTTGTTCCAGAAGGAGGCGACCAGATCGTCCGCTCCCTCGTCGGCGTCGTCGACGCCTTCGCGCATGTCGGGCGGCGAGATAACGACGGCGCAGTTCAGGTCGCCGAACTGCTCAAAGCACTGCAGATAGCAGATCGCGTCGCGCTTGTAGTTGGTGGCGAGCATGGCCTTGAAGCCGGTATCCTTGTAGCCCTCAATGAAGTGCTCGCTGATGTCCAGCGCGATGCGCTTGATGCGCGCGTCGGTGGAGGTTAGGCGACGAATGCTGCTCCACTTCCTGCGCAGATCCTCTCGCTGCGCCTCCGTCAGGCGGCGGGTGGTTTGCTTAAACCAGAGGTCGATATTTTCTTCGTCCACCTTTTGCTCGACAAAGCGCCCCTCATAGATCAGGGGGACAATCGCGCCATCCTCCACGCCGTCCCGGATGGTGTACTTGTGAATCAGCCTGCCGAACCGGGCCATGGTGTTCTTTTCGCTTTTCATCAGCGGCGTGCCGGTGAAGCCGATGTAGCAGGCGTTGGGGAATACGCTGCGCATCCGGGTCGCCATGAGGCCGTAGTTGGAGCGGTGGCTTTCGTCCACGAGCACGAAGATGTCGCGGGAGGGGTTTTTGACCTCCTGCCGCTCGACGGTGTTGAACTTGTTGATGATACTGGTGATGACGTCCGCCCGGGCGCTGTTTACCAGCTCCACCAGATGGCGTCCGCTCGTCGCGCGGGCGGGAGTCAGCCGGGTATGGGCGAAGGTGGCGGCAATCTGCGCGTCCAGCTCCTTGCGGTCCGTGACGATGACCACGCGGGGATGGCAGTCCTTCAGCTCCATCAGGATATACTTCGCCAGCATGACCATGGTCAGGCTCTTGCCGCTGCCCTGCGTATGCCAAATGACGCCGCTCCGGCGGTTGCCGTGCTCGTCGTTTTCGGCGATGGTCTTCATGATTTCCCGGACGGCGAAGAACTGCTGATAGCGGCAGACCTTCTTCACGTTGGCGTCGAAGAGAATGAAATAGCGAATCAGCTCGTACACGCGCTCGGGGCTGAACAGTGAGACGATATTCCTGTCCTGTTCAGTGGGCATTCGATCCGGGACGGGCGCTTTCAGCCGGGTTTGCAGCCATTCGTCATCCTGCTCCTTCCAGACGCTCCAGAACTTTTTGGGCGTGCCGGCTGTCGCGTATTTGACGGCGTTCTTGTTGGTCGCCACGACGAGCTGCGCAAATTTGAAGAGATGCGGGATATACGCCGCCTGCTGGTTGCGGATCATCTGCCCGACGGCCTCTTCCACGGGGATATGCGGGGCCTTGCACTCGATGACGGCAAAGGGAATGCCATTGATGAACAGCACGATGTCCGGGCGGGCGTTGTGCTGCCTGTCCTGGCTGTCCACGGCGAACTCCTCCGTGACGTGGAACACGTTGTTCTGCGGGTTGTCCCAGTCGATATACCGGAGGTTAAAGCTGAGCATTTTGCCGTCGCCGACGGTCTCCGGATAGCTTTTGCCCAGCAGCAGCGCGTCATAAATCTTCTCGCTGGTGCGCACGAGGCCGTCCGTCAGCGGTTCGTTCAGATCCTCCATGGCGCGCTCGATGTTGGCGGCGGAGAACTCGTTTTCCGCACCCGCATAGACATAGCGGTTGAGTCTACGGAGCTGACCGCGCAGGATGTCCCGGAGCAGCACGTGATACCGGCTGCCGCGCTGCTTGTCGCAATCCGCCGGGGAAATGTAGGTGTAGCCCATGGCCTCAAACAGCGCAAGGGCGGGGCGCTGGCTTGCGTTGATTTCCAGATAGGCGTTTTTGTCCATGAAGGGGTCTCCTTTCGCAAAGGGGCATATATGCAGGAAGAGCGGGGCAGGGGGCTGCCTCGCTTAGCTCAAATGCAGGGCTGCAAAGTAAAGCAATGTTGCTTGAAGGATCTCTTCCGGTGTGTTTCCTGCGTCGATGATGTTTTTCAAATTCTGTTTGATCTGCTCGGTGTAATTCGGGCTGTTATCGACGATGCGTTTCAGCGCTTCTTTGGTGAGGTGTTCTTGTATTTCCTTTTGATTCATAGCCTTACCCTCACAATCCCCGTCAGCAGAAGCTGCATCAGGGCTTTTTTCTGTTTTTTCATTTCATCCAGCTTACGCTGATGAAGGGTGATAAGGTGGTCGAGATTTTCAAAATATTCGCCTATTTCCTTTTGTTCATCCAAACATGGCACTTTGAATTCCATTTTGGAAAACATATATCCCGTGATTTGGTTGATTGTTGCTCCCATATTCATTGCGATTTCTTCTTCAAATCTTGAAGTATTGAGCAAAGCATTTGTAAACTTTGGACATTCTGAACGAATACCAGTCATAAACGCTCCGATTACCGTGTTGGGCATAAAAGTCTTAATTTGTGCGTGTTTTCCGATGAGTGAACGAGAGCCATTACGAACAACAACAACTATATCGCCGACTTTAACATTCTCAGAATTAACAACTTGCGGATTCACATAGACATTATCTGCATCGACAACCTCGCCGTTGCTTACATTTGATGAACGAAGCACAAGGGTTCCATTTTCCTGAACATCATTAGGCGTATAAGTTAATCCTGAAAAGAACTCAACAAACTCAGTCAACTTACGCTGTTCCCAATCGTCCGTAAAGCCGGGGAACCTCTTTTCCGGCACCTTCTGGCCCTTCTTCGGGAACATCTTTTCCAGACAGCCCTTTTTGAACCTTTTCAGCTCCTCGATTTTGCGCCCTTGCAGTTCGATTGCCTTGTCCTGCGTGGAGAGGATTTCGGCAATCTTTTTGCGTTCCTCTAACGGAGGTAATGCAAGAGAAAACTCTAGGAAATCAGAAAAATGAACGCGCTGCTTTTCAACCAACGAACCTGTTGAGACTTTGTTGTAGTAGGTAATCATCGGGCCATAGGTCAAGAAGCTATCCATGAAAACAAGGTCACTTTCATGGACGGTAGTGAAAATGTCATAATAACCGGATACAGCTACGGGAATATCTCCTTTGTGACGTGCAACTGCTCCAAACCGGATGTTCATAGGGTTATACGCATAGTCGTTGGGACGAACCACCTTGTAGGAATTCTCCTTCTTTACAAGGTGGCTACGCTCATATCGCTCTGTCTTTGCGGTTATTCCATCCTCAATGGTCAGGCTGTATAGAGGATATTGTTTCAAATCATCGGTATATTCACTCGTACTGGTAAAAAGGGTTGAAAAAGGAACCTCATTCCATTTGATAGGCACGATTCCTATCTTACCCTTCTTATACCCCTCCGGCACAATCCCTTGACGGATTTGTTCGATTCGTTTTTTAACTTCGGGTGTCATAACATCACCTGCTTAAACTCGAGAGGTGTCAATTGTATACCCTTGCCTGCTCAATTCTCGAATTAAGCTCAGAGAAACATCATCCACTTTGTTCTGGAAGGGAATGTAGAGGAGACCCTGAATATCAGATGGACGTTCAAAATCGGGAGCCTCCTTCAAGAGAATAGCGACGCGTTCTCTGCCAAGCTTTGCAAGAAACATGCCCAGTTCCAGAACGACATTTTGCCGAACTCTGGATTTCAAAGAGGATTCAGTTTTTGCCTTGCCTTCGTCATCCGGGGTCGCCAATACAATTGCATACCCTACATCTTTGGAATACTCTTCAAGCTTTTCGATGATCGTTTGACCGGCAGAAGCTTGTTGGTCGAGAATGATTGGCGTTAAATCCCATCTTCTCAGCAACGCTTCGAGCTGAAGTTTCGCAGTTTCATCGTGACCATATACAACAAAAATCTTCCGATTTGTTGACATTGTTGTACCTTCAATAATGGCTTTGACTTCATCTTGCGCTTTTCCCTGAATTGAGTATTTGCCGGAATTGAAACAGTTTACCATTCCACCGTTGCTCAAGGAAATGCATTTCCCATATTGAATCTCTTTGACGCTTACAATGGATACCGAAGCACATTGCTCAAACTTCATCTTAATCTCTTCAAAAGTCATTTTCACATTCTCCTCCTTACAGTTCAACCTTTTTCAAATGCCACATCATTTATGTCTGCATTTGCGCAATACATGCTTACTTTTTATCCTTTTAGACGCTTCTTCTGCTCGCTCTCAATCTGCCTGATGCTCTTTTCCGGCGTCGGCAGGTCTTCCGGCATGGTGCCGCCCAGCTCGGCGATGGTCTGCCTGACCTTCCTGCCAACCTCGTAGTGGGTTTGATTGGCCTTTTCCTTGCCTCGAATATTCTCGCGGCGCAGCTTTTCGTCTGTCTGCGTAGCGCGGAACAGGTTAGCAGCCAGCTCGGTGCTGCCCATGTGATCAAGAATCTGTTCGTTTTCCTTGAGACCTTTACGAGCGTGGATTTCTTTTGCGCCGAGGCCTCCGTACAGTCCTTGATAGCCGTAATTCTGGAAAATGGCGAAATCATAGGACTTGATAACGCCAGCCTTTTGCGCCGCTTCGGCCAGGGACTTGTTGTGCGCTTTCATTTCTTTGCGGATGGCAAGCCGCTTCTGATCCTCGGACAGCTCATCGTAGTGGTCGATCAACTCCTGCTGGCGCGTCTTTACGGCGAAGTAGGTCTGTCCAACTGCAATGACCTCCTTGCGCGGGTCGCCATTCATAACGATCAGGTAGCAGGCATAGCGGGAGAGAATGTAGTCATCAATCAGCTTAACACCACCGTTCGGCATGGGCGATGTTTTGTTGACCTCAACAAAACATTCATCCACAGCTATGCCGCTGTTTTCGCAGGCTGTTTGAGCTTTTTCAATGAGTTTCTGGAAATTCCGCCATTCCGTATATTCAAGTATGGATTGTAGCTCCCTTGCATACCAGAATTCATTGCCATACTCATTGACGTGCTTGATGCTTTCAAAGGTTTCTTCGCTGTAACGCGCAATCTCGTTGTTCATAGCCCCAGCTCCTTCATATACTTCGCCATCTGCGCCTGCACCTGCGAAAGCTCTGCCTCGATGCTGGCGATATTCCGTTTCACCTCGTCGATGTCCACCAGCTCCTCCTCCTCAAAGGTATCCACATACCGGGGGATGTTCAGGTTGTAGTCGTTCTCACGGATCTCAGCGCGGGAGGCGCGGTAGCTGTACTTGTCCACCTTGGCCTCGCGCGCCTCGTAGGTGCTGACGATGCGGGCAATATCGCTGTCCCGCAGGAGATTCTGGTTCTTGCCCTTTTCGTAATTGCCCTCGCCGGAGGCGTCGATGAACAAGACGTCGTCGCGGGTGCGGCCCTTTTTGAACACCAGAATGCAGGCGGGGATACCCGTGCCGTAGAACAGGTTCGCGGGCAGGCCGATGACCGCGTCCAGCAGGTTCATTTCAATCAGTTGCCTGCGAATCTTTCCTTCGCTGGCGCCGCGGAAGAGCACACCATGGGGGAGAACAACCGCCATGCGCCCGTTCTCCGCATCCAGACTGTTAAGCATGTGGAGCACGAAGGCATAGTCGCCCTTGGAGGAGGGCGGAACGCCCCAGTCAAACCGATGATGCTCGTCCAGAGAGGCGGTCATTTTCTCCGGCTTCTTTCCTTTTTCATCCGGACCGGCCTTCGAGAGGAAGCCGCTGTCCCATTTGTCCAGGCTGAACGGAGGGTTGGCGACCACCACCTGGAACTTCATGAGCTTGTCGTCCTCGAGGTTCTGCGGATTGGAGAGCGTGTCGCCCTGCCAAATGCGGGCGTCATCCACGCCGTGGAGGAACATGTTCATCGTGCAGAGCGCCCAGGTCTGGGCGTTCAGCTCCTGACCATAGACGGCAACCTTGCCGCTGGGCACCTTTTTGTAAGCTTTGAGCAGCAGGCCGCCGCTTCCGCAGGTGGGGTCGTAGATGCGGTCGTTTTCCTGCGGCTTGACGAGCGAGGCCACCAGCTCGGAAACCTGACTCGGCGTGAAGAACTCACCGCCTTTTTTGCCTGCGTCGGAGGCAAAGTTGGCGATCATGTACTCATAAGCGTCGCCGATGATGTCTGCGGAGCCGAGCTGACCGGGACGAAGATCGAGGTCGTGGAAGTCTTCCAGCAGATTGCGGAGTGTCGCGTTCTTTTCCTTGACGTCGCCGAAGTCAACCTGTGAGTTGAAGTCGATGGCGCGGAACACGTTGCGCAGCTTTCCACTGTTGTGATCCTCGATGTGAGAAAGGGCGACGTTGATCTTCTGGCCGATCTCTGTATCCGTGCGGTTTTCGTACAGATAATCGAAGGTGGATTCCCTGTCGAGGGAGAACCGCTCCCGGCTCATGGCGCGCTCGACGCGCCGTTCGTCACCGTCGTACTGCTCCATGTACAGGGCGCGTCTTTCGAGGGTGACGTCGCTCAGGTATTTCACGAACAGCATGGAAAGGATGTAGTCCTTGTAGCGGGAACTGTCGATTTTTCCCCGGAAGCTGTCGCAGGCCTTCCAGAGAACGCGTTCGATATCGTTGCGGGTCGTCATGGTGCATACCTCATTTCATGGTCGAATGTACATTGCGGATCAGCAGATCGTAGTAGCACTCCTTCTCTGCCGACAACTGGCGAAGCAGCGCCGTCTCCTTTTTCGCCAGCAGATGCAGTTCGGCGATTTTCTGCTGCTGGAGGATGGACAGCGGGGGAATTTCAAATTCGGAAAAGAATCTGGCGTTGATGGCGCCCAGCATGTTGCTGCTGGTGTTTTCATAAATGGCTTTCCTGATCTTCGGCGTGTTGATCAGCCAGACCAGATATCCGGGCAGGAGCCTGTTTCGATCAACACGGATGATGACGAAGTTTGATGAAACGACCATGCCGGCGGATGCTTCGTCGATGAGAACAGCGGTGTACGGCGAGGTCAGGCGGATGATGACGTCGCCGATCTGTGTCAGGTACTCCGGTGATAACTGCTCCGCAGCGTCAAAACCATCCAGCTGTTCCATGTCGATGTATCCGTTTGGGTGGATGGCGCGAAAGCTCAGTAGGGGATACCGCATCTTGATGGGGGCGCCTTTGTGCGCCTGTTTTCTGGATAAAACCAGCCCGCTTCGGACGGTTGCCAGTTCGCCTAACTTCATGGGTTCACCTCGATTTGTCATGAGCGATAAATAACAGGTATGGACCTTTAGAATCCTTTTCGCTGATGGCAGTATAACATGAAATCTCCATTTCGTCAACAAGAAATTTGTCACGATGAAAAAATGACATAGAACGACGTCCTATCAATCCATCGGATTCGTTTCTGGCTCAGATTTACATCGGTTCAGTTTATTAAACCGGATCGAGCGGGTAATATTCCCAGCCGATCCGGTTTGAAATCTTCACGCAATCATCCCAAAGAACCTCAGTGCATCTTCAATCGCCTTTTCCTTATCCGGCGGGCAGATCAGCATCTTTGCGCTCTCGGATTTTGCCTTGTTGTAGCATTCGCGCTCGATAATCCCATGCTTTCTTTTCACCTGCGCGATGTACAGCGGCGTGACGTTCAGGCCGGTCTGTTCCTTCACGCGCGCCTGAATCTCGCCATAGGTCGCCTTGCTTTCGGCCTTGGTGACGGACAACTCGTCCGCGTCGATGCCGACCTTGACGATATCATCCGGATTTTGTTGGACCAATGACATAACAGTCTCCACCCCGCTCGTCCAGCAGAACATATCGACGCTCTGCACCTTCTGCACCTTGTACCCCTTCTCCACAAACAGCGCCGCGTCGCGTGCCTGCGTGGCGACGTTGCAGCTCACATAGACCACGCGCTTCGGGGCGGCTTGCGCAATCGCGTCAATGACGGCGGGTTCAACGCCTTTGCGCGGCGGGTCGATCACAATCACGTCCGGTCGCAAGCCCTCCGCCACCAGCTTCGGCAGCAGCGCCTCCGCCGCGCCGCAGCGGAAATTCACGTTTCCGATGCCGTTGCGAACGGCGTTCTCCTTCGCGTTTTCAATCGCCTGCGGAACAATCTCGATGCCCAGCGCCTCCCGGCAATGGCGCGCCATCATCAGCGTAATCGTGCCCGCGCCGCAATACACGTCGCATAGGCGTTCGTCGCCCGTCAGCTCGGCAAAATCCAGCGCCGTCTGGTACAGCACTTCCGTCTGCGCCGGATTAACTTGAAAGAACGCCGCCGGGCTGATTTCAAAGTGCAATCCGCACAGTTCGTCCGTCAGCGTGTCACAGCCGTAGAGGATGCGGAAGTGCCGACCCATGATGACATTCGTGCGCTCGCGGTTTTCATTCAGAATGACGCTGACCGCGCCCGCCGCCTTCAGGGACGCAACCAGCTCCCCCTCGTGCGGAATTTCACTGCCGTTGATGACCAGCACCGCCATCGCCTCGCCCTTTCGGTTGACGCGGACGACAATGTGCCGCACCAGCCCCGTGTGCGTCTCCTCAACGTACGGTTCGACGTGAAAACGCTTCATCCACCCCAGTACGCGGCGGCAGATTTCGTCCGCCGGCGGCATGGCGTTCGGGCATTGCGCAATCGGGATAATATCGTGGCTGCGCGGCGCGAAAAAGCCCGCCACGGGTTCTTCCACCGTTCCGCCGACAGGCAGCGCCGTCTTATTGCGGTAGTGCGATGGGTCTGCCATGCCCAGCACCGGGGGCACGTCGATGTCGATATGCCCGATGCGGCGGAAGCAGTCCTGCACCTGCTGTCGTTTCGCTTCCAGCGTCGTTTCGTAGGTCATATGACGCCCCGTGCAGCCGCCGCAGCGGGGGTATGCCGCACAATCCGGCGTTTTCCGGGCGGGTGACGCCGTCAGCGGCTTTCCCTCCATACGCCCGAACGCGAATCGGGGCTGCACCTTGACGATGCGCACCCTCGCCGTCTCACCGGGCAGCATCCCCGGCACAAAAACGGCCATGCCGTCGGCGCGGCACACGCCTTCCAAGTCCGCCCCAAGGCCATCCGCCGTCAAGGTCAGCAAATCGTTCTTCTTCATCCGCTTCGTCCCCTTCCTGTGTTGGCTTCCATTATAACAGGGTCGCCTGATTTTGACAAGAAGGCGCAGGGATTTCGCGCCTGCGGGCGCGACAAGGGGGCTTTCCGATCGCCCCCTTGACCCCTTCGGGTTCGCCACTCAAGTTACTTTTGGGTGTGCGTTTCTTGATTTTTCCGTTCCCCGGATAAACACGCGGACACAGCATGAAGTTGTCACCAATTGAATCGCGCAGAAGGGTCAAGGGAGGGAACTTCGTCCCGTTTCATTTTCCCTCCGTCAAAGAAAATTTTTCTGAACCCCTTGCAATCGCGCGAATTGTGATGTATAATCAATAACTGGCACATCCTTGCGCTGCACAGGATGCAGCGCCAAAAGTCCAAGAGGAGGTGAAAATGATGAATAGGTATGAACTGACCTACATCATCGATACTGCACTGGAGGAAACCGCTCGCAAGGAACTGATTGAGAAGGTTTCTGCTCTGATTGCTGCTAACGGTGGTGAAGTGGAGAAGGTTGATGAGGAACCGTGGGGCAAGGGCGCAAAGCGTCTGGCCTACCCCATCAACTACAAGACCGAAGGCTGGTACGTGCTGGTGACCTTCAAGGCGCCCGCTGACCTGCCCCGTGAGCTTGAACGCAATCTGGAGATTTACGACGACGTGCTCCGCTATCTGGTTGTGAAGCTGGAAGTCAAGCGCAGCAACGTGAAGCCCCGCGCGCCCAAGGCTGCTCCCGCTGTGGAAGCGCCCGTGGAAGCCGCTGAAGCCGTCGAAGCTCCCGCTGATGCCGAGTAATCGGATTTCAGCAATGACCTGTTAAAGAGGATAAGCAGATGAACAAGCTGACGATCATTGGTAACTTGGCTCGTGATCCTGAACTTCGTACTGTGCGCGACGGCATCAGCGTCTGCGATTTCACGGTTGCAGTGAATCGCCGCGGCAGCCGTCAGAACACCGCAAACGGTCAGTCGGACGCGGATTTCTTTCGTGTAACGGCATGGCGTCAGTTGGGTGAACTGTGCGCGAAGTATCTGGCAAAGGGACGCAAGGTCTGCGTTGTCGGACCTGTATCCGCGCGTACCTATACTGCCAATGACGGCACGACCCGCGTATCCTTGGAGGTCACGGCAGACGAAGTCGAATTTCTGTCCAGCCGCATGGATGACGGCGCTCCGGCATACAACAATGCCGCGCCGTCCGCAGCCGCTGCTTCCGCGCCTACCGCGCAGAACAATGGCTTCACGGCGGTCGAAACCGACGAACTGCCTTTCTAATCGGCTGAAAAAGTGCCGAATTGCGATTTCAAGTGAATGAAAAGGAGGTCACACTCATGTCTGAAGAACGCTCTGAGCGTCGTCCGCGTCCGCGCGGAGGTCGTCGTCCCCGTCGGAAGGTCTGCTCCTTCTGCGTGGATAAGATTGAATACATTGATTACAAGGACATCAACCGCCTGCGCCGTTTCGTCAATGAGCGCGGCAAGATTCTGCCCCGCCGCATGAGCGGCAACTGCGCGAAGCATCAGCGTCAGTTGTCCGAGGCCATCAAGCGCGCCCGTGCCATCGCGCTTCTGCCCTACACGGTGGACTAATCGTGTCTTCAAGCCCCTGCATGTGCAAGCATGTGGGGGTTTTCCAATTGTCCGAATAGGAGGATGTCTCTCATGGAGCTGCTTTCTGCCAGCCGCGGCTTTCTCAAATGCAATTTCCACTGCCACACCACTTGCAGCGACGGTCGCCTGTCCCCCAAGGATGTCATGGCTGCCTATCGCGCACTGGATTACGACGTTCTCGCCATCACCGACCATCGCGAGGTGACGCGCCCCGCCGCCGATGAAATTCCCGCCGGGCTGATGCTCATTCCCGGCACCGAGCTGGATTTCCTCCTGCCGACACAGGCGGTGCATCTGCTGGGTCTGGGCGTTTCGCCGGATATTGCTGATTGCTGGAATCCAAACGGCACGCCGCAGCAGGCAATTGACAGCATCCGCGCGTGTGGCGGACGCGCTGTGCTGGCGCATCCCGCCTGGTCGCTGAACACGACGGAATTGATGTGCTCCTTCCGCGGGCTGAGCGGCGTGGAAATCTTCAACAGCGTCTCCTCCGTGCCCACAAACGCCTTGCGCGGGGATTCCGCCGCCATGCTTGATCCTGTTTTCGCCAATGGACAACTGCTCAACTGCTTCGCCAACGATGATTCGCACCGCTACGAGGGCGAATGCGGCATGAGCGCCACAATGCTCAACACCAATGACCGCAGTGTCGCGGGCATTCTGCGCGCCATTGACGAGGGACGGTTCTACGCCACGCAAGGACCGGAGATTCGCGAACTTTCGTTGACGGATGGCGTGGTGCATATTGCGTGCTCGCCGGCAAAGTACATTATTTTTTACAGCAACGAGGTGTGGATTCCGAATCGCACACGGGCGCTGGAAGGGCAGACCAGTGCGGATTATGTGGTTTCACCGCGCGAATCATTTGTACGGGTGCAGGTTGTGGCGGAGGATGGGAAATCCGCATGGACATCGCCAATTAAATTGGGATAAGGTTGGGCGCGTCCGCAGATGCTCCCCCAACTTGCTCTACCAACTACTCGCACATTGTCGCGCCAAATGGGCGCGACCGACCAGCATCGGGAGAAGATTTTCTCTTGGTGCTGGTCTTTTTGATTGCAGAGGAAATCACCTGCAAATCTCCCCCCGTTCTATTTTCCTCATCCGCCGCATACACTGTATCATCACCCGAAGGGGAAAGGAGAAAAATCGCATGTTGATTGATAGCATTGCCCTCGTGCTGACCATCATCGGCGCGATTAACTGGCTGCTGGTCGGCGTGTTCCAGTTCGACATCGTGGCGTGGCTGTTCGGCGGACAGGGCGCAATTCTCAGCCGCATCCTATACACCATCATCGGCGCGGCCGGCGTCTGGTGCATCACGCTGCTGTTCAAGAACAATAGAAGTACTTGACCCCGGCGGCAAAAGGCCCTACAATAGGAGGTGATGAATTTTCTCCCGAAAGGATGAAGTGCCATGAGCAATGACCTGTTTGCGGGCATCGGCGTTGTGCCGGGGACGTTCCTGCTGCCGCGCCCAGATGCGAATTGGACGGCGTGGGCGTGCGTCGCGTGCGACCAGTACACGTCTGAGCCGGAGTATTGGCAGCGGGTAAACACGCTGGTCGGGCATCAGCCGTCCACCTTGCGCCTGATTCTCCCTGAATGCGACCTGCCCGCGCCACCAGAGCGCATCGACGCGATTCACGCAGCCATGCGCGACGCGCTGAACGTCCTGCACCCCGGTGTGACGGACGGCTTCGTGCTGCTGGAGCGCACCACGTCCACCGGTAAGCGGCTTGGGCTTGTCTGCTGCGTCGATTTGGAGCAGTACCGCTACGACGGCGCAAAGACCCTCATCCGCCCGACCGAGGAAACCGTTGCGTCGCGCCTGCCCGCGCGTCTTGCCGTCCGAAACGGCGCACCGCTGGAGTCCAGCCACGTCATGCTCCTGCTGGATGACCCGCAGCGCACCGTCATCGAGCCGCTCTACGCCCGCCGCGACCAGCTTTCCCCGCTTTACGACTTCGACCTCATGCAGCAGAGCGGCCATGCACGCGGCTGGGCGGTCACGTCCGACGCGGACAAAGCCGCCATCGCCGCCGCCTTGAATCGCTTAAAAGATGCCCTCGGCGCTGACCCGCTTCTCTTCGCCGTCGGCGACGGCAACCATTCCCTCGCCACCGCGAAAAAATACTACGAGCAGCTCAAAGCGACCCTTCCCGCCGAGGAAGCCGCCGTTCACCCTGCTCGTTACGCGATGGTTGAGCTGGTCAACATCCACGACGATGCGCTGATTTTTGAGCCTGTTCACCGGGTGCTGACGAACGTCCATCCGGCGGATGTTTTGGCGGACTGGTCAGCCTACTGCGCCGCGCACGGGATGGCGCTGTCTTTCGTTCCGCCGGATGCGGATGCGCAGGAACTTCGCGTCGTTTCCGCGTCGGGCGAACAGACGGCGTTCATTGCCCACCCGGACGGCGCACTCCCCGTCGCGACGCTCCAGCGCTATCTGGACGACTTTCTGCGCCACCACCCCGAAGCCGCGATTGACTACATTCACGGCGACGAGGTGCTTCGCCGCCTGAGCCGCGCGGACGGCGCGATGGGCTTCCTGCTGCCCGCGCTGAACAAGGCGGATTTCTTCCCGGCGATTGAGCAGCTTGGTATCCTCCCGCGCAAGACCTTCTCAATGGGCCACGCGCACGACAAGCGCTTCTACATCGAGTGTCGAAAGATTCTTTGATTTGCAAAAAAGTTATCCACAATCCCTGCACACCATGAGGACAACCAAAAGCCCCTCGACGGATTTTGCTTCGTCAAGGGGCTTCGTTTATGTTTTGGGGAACGTTGCACGCCCAGCTTTCTTCTTTGGGAACGTTGGCTGAGCGCAGCGAAATTGGATGAGATGGATGCTGCAACGGGGAAACCCAGTAACATGGTTATGCACTGCGAAGCGCGAAAATCCCCTGCTTCTGCGTGTTTATCCCTGTTGACATTAGGCTTACCCTTCCCCCAGCTTTTCCTTCAATTCCGCAAGGTGCCCTGCTTCCTCCCGCACAATCTCCAAAAACGCTGCCTGCGCCTCCCCCTCACACTTCTCCGCGAATTTCGTATATGTCTCCACCGCATTCGCTTCGCTCTCCATCGCATACCGATATAGTCCCGTCAGCGTCGTCAGCGCATCCTCCCGCGCCATTTCCGTTACGCCGCCGCGGAACAGCACATCCGCCGCCATCGCCTGCAAAAGCACCTGCTGTTCCGCCGAATTGACGGTCTTGTCCCACATTTCAGTAAAGCGCTTCAAGTGCCGCCGTTCGTCGCCCAGAATGTCCTCAATGCCCTTGCGAACTTCCTCGTCCTTCGCCAGCAGCAGCGCACGCTCGTAAGTCCGGATAGCGCGGCGCTCCATTTCCATCGCGACGGTCAGTGCCTGTCCCTGATGCTCAATAATCACTTTTGCACACCCCTTCCACAGGAAATTCCCATGTATTCCACAGCTGTTCACTGTTTTTCCACAGACTTATCCACAGTTTCCACATTTCTGGGAAGGCTAACAGCCTGTTAATCCACAATATCCACAGTGTTATCCACATGCCCCGTTGATAGTTTTTTTCTGCGGAAAAGTCCGCAAAGCCAGTAAAATCAACGGTTTGCTCGTTTATACTATTTTCGGATGAAAATGCGCCAAGATGCGCCGCGAATTTTTCATTCTGGCTAACGTGAATGAAACGCAGCGTAGCAGCGCTACGCTAAGTGGAATGAGCGGACGCCAGAAGGGAAAAGGCGCAAGCAGATGGCGCAGGTGAATCTGGAAATAGTATTATACTATTTTCGGATGAAAATGCGCCACGATGCGCGGGTGAATCCGAGAATCGTATTACCAAAATCAAATTGGGATTCCCCTGCCTGTGGGCAAAGGAATCCCGTCTGTGCTTATTTGGCTTGGAAAACGGTATTGAGCTTTGCAACCAGCTCTTCAACGTCGTTGCCATGCACCATCGCGGCTTCTTCGAGCGTTTCCGCCGTCGAATGCGGGCAGAACAGGCAGTGCATCCCCATATCGGTGAAAATCTTCACCACCGCGTCCATCGCCGCGTCCGAGCAGGAGCGCAGCACTTCGCCTACGGTCATATCCTTGTTAATCATGCGTGGAACTTCCTTTCCCGGCGCACGATTGGGCGCGCCGCTCTTCTATGATACCCCGGAAAGGCGCGTCTGTCAACCCTTTCGACAGGAAAATCACTCCATATCCACCGGCAGGTCAGAATCGTTAAACGGATTCTCGCCGTCGTATGCATCCAGCTGCACCTTCTTGTTCCGGGCGACTGGCGCGCTGGTGACGGACTGCATGTGAACGGTCATGTTCTCCTGCTCATCAAATTCAAGCAGAATCATGTCGCCGGGTGTCGTCATGGCGATAATCTCCGTCTGCGGCGAACGGCTTCTCCGCGCGTATTCGCGGATGACCTCCGCCCGCTCCCAGAAATGCATAGGAATCATCAGCCGTGGCTTGACGACCATTGCGAAATAGTTCGGCCCCGCGTCGAACATCATGCCCAGCCGCGGATCTACCGGGAAGAACGCCACATCGACCTTTTCCCCGCGCATCGTCTCCATCACCTGCTGAAAATCGCGCTCCGCCTCTTCAATCTCGCGCGGCGTTGATTCCTCCCGCCAGTGCCAGTTGTTGAGGTCGCCTGCGTGGAAGATGCGGATGCCGTCCATCTCCACAAGGTACGACAGCCCTTCATCCGTGGAGTCGAACGCCTTCACCTTCACATGCCGCGACAGCGTGATTTCGCCCCCCACGCCCATCCGCCGCCCATGCAGCGATGCATCCATCGTTTCCGGCAAAATGTACGTCACCGGCGCATACTGCTCCCATGTATACACAACCGGGTCGAAGTGGTCCTCGTGCCCGTGGCTGATGAACACGAACACCTCGCTGAAGTGGCTGAGCGTTTCTGGCGTAATCCGCTGCGCTGCGGGCAGCTTTTTCCCCTGCCGCCCCATCCAGTAGTCAAACACCAGCAGCGTTTCGCCGCTCGCCACCGAGAACCCGCTGTGGTAGTAGTATTTCACCGTCATCTGTTCTGTCAAGAATGAGCACCCCCGTCAACGCCCTTCGGCTTTTCACCGCGGACAAAATGAATTTTACTTGCCGCCGCCGGAGCGCTCCCACGCGCCTGCGGATTGATTTCGCTCATCCTCTTTATTATGCCACGATAAACCCTTTTTGTCAAATTTTTTGGCGTTTTGAGTGCTGAAAACCCATTATTTCTTTGATTTCGGCAAAAATTCAGCGTAATTTCCCCACTTTGCAACCACTTTTCGCACGAAAAAGCCTCCTGCTTCCCCCAACCTCATATCTTCCAATATATCGCCTTGCGCCCCTCAAAACTGACCTGATACTTTCCCCCAAGCGCCCGCACCATCTCCTTCGCCCGTTCCACATCCGCATAATCCCGTGCCGTATCATGGCTATCACTGCCAAACGTGAAATTCTCACCGCCCAGCTCAATATACCTGCGAATCAGCGACGAATGCGCGAACGTATCCCCCGTCGTCGCGTACCCTGATGTATTCACCTCGATGCACTTCCCCAGCGCAATCACATGGCGGAAAATCGCATCAAACGCATCCGGCGCATCCTCGTACACCAGCGCGCGCTCCTTCCCTGTGTATATGGAGAACTTCGCCACATACCCGATGTGCGCCACGCTGTCAAAATCCTCCCAGTCCAGTATCGATTCCGCCTTCGCCTCGGCGTATTCCCGATACGCCTGCGCACGCGTTTTGCCTGTGAAATACTTTTCCGAATCGTAGCAGTCCACGCCGTTCACCAAGTGCAGCGACAGCAGGCGGAAATCCAGCGGCAGCGTGTCCAGCAGCGCCTTCGTCTCCGCCCGACACAGCGGATTGTCCCCAATCTCGATGCCGCTGCGGATGACCAGCGCCGGATACGCCGCCCGGCAGCGCGCAATCTCCGCGAACCAATCCGCCCACACCGGCGGCACGTCCATCTCTTCTTCAGGATGACCGGGTTCGATATGCTCCGTCAGGGCAATTTCCTGCACGCCGCGCGCCAGCATTGTTTCGCAAAGCTCAGGCATTGTCTGCCGCCCGTCCATCGAGTGATTCGTGTGCAAATGGTAGTCCATTCGACGATGTTCCACGTGAAACATTCCTTTCTCGCCTTATTTCGCATCTATCTCCGGCACGGCAATCGCCTTCCCCACACGCAGCGCATACAGGTAGCGTTCCTTGACCGGCTTCCCCGTGATTTCTGTCAGTGCCCGCGCATACCATGCCAGCTGCTCCGCATACCGGTTCACCAGCGTCTGCTCGTCGTCCACGCGGTCGGTCTTGTAGTCCACCAGCACCCACGCGCCGTTTTCCTCGAACGCACAGTCAATCACGCCTTGCAGCAGCAGCGCCTGCTGACCCGTCAAGCGCAGGTTGAACGCCCACTCGCGCCGGACATTCCCGCTTTGCAGCATCCGCCGCCCGATTTTGCTCGTGAAGTACCCGCTGATGGCGCCCACGCTGATGATGTGCAGCTCCTCCTCCGTGAACAGCCCGCGCTTCTGCATCGCTTCCAGTGCCTCACGGATGACCGTCGGGATATCCTCCGCCGTCCGCAGCGCATCCAGCGGCATCAGCGACAGCGCCCGATGCGTCAGCGTGCCGCGCTCCGCCGCCGTCATCCGCTTTTCCTCCATGAAGGCCGGACGGCGCGACAGTTCCGACAGCAGCAGCGGCGTGCCGTTCTCATCCACCGCGTGCTTCGTCTCAGCGTCCTCCTCCACATCCGAAAGAGCCAGTGCGTCTGCCTGTTTTTTCACCAGTGCGGATACTGACGTTTTCAGCGGCAGAATGTCCGTCTGCACCGTTTTTTCCGGGAAAACGCCCTCTGGCGGTGCCGTTTGCAAAAGCGAAAGCACCTTTGATGCATCCGCCTCCGTCTCCCCTACTTTATCCACAGTTTTCTGAGGCAGTTCGTCCCAATCTCGGCAATCCCATGGGGTTGAGGCCTGTGGATAATTTGTGGATTTCGTGTGTGCATCAGTGGATATCGTCTGCATCACCCATGTAATCATGCTCCCAGCCTCTCGCACGCGACTGTCACTCGGCGGCAAATCCAAATCCCACTTCGTATGCTCAAGATCCGTCACCGTTGCCACCAGTTCCAGATGCAGCTTCGCCCGCGTCATCGCCACATACAGCAGGCGCGCCCGTTCCGCCAGCTCGTCCAGCCGCCGCTGTTCTTCGAAAGCCTCCTGCATCAGCGTTCTTCGGCAGATGTTCAGTTTCCGGTTAATGTACGGCATCGCCACGCCCAGTTTCGGGTGCAGCATCAGCTCACTGGTCTGCATCCACAGAAGCCTGCGCTCCATGTTCATCAGGAACACCACGGGGAACTCCAGCCCCTTTGATTTGTGCATCGTCATCACGCGCACCAAATCTTCGTTTTCGGTCAGCATTTTGGCGGATATGCTGTCCCCGCCCCGCTCCTGCTCATCCATCCGCGTGATGAACGCCGCCAGCGTGACGCCGCCTTCCGCCTCGAATGCCTGCGCCCGCTCGTACAGCATCCGCAGATTCCCCTGCCGTACTTCCCCTTTGGGGAGCGCCCCGACCGCCGCGTAGTAGCCCGAATCGGTCATCAGGTGCCAAATGAAGTCCGATAACCGCATGACTTCCGCCTGAAACCGCCATGTTTCAAGTTTTTCGCTGATTTTTCGGCACTTTTGGGCGAATTCATCCTCCCCGCCGCACGCTTTGGCGAACGCCTGATAGAATGGCACGTTCTGCCCCGTCTGCATCAAGCGAATTTGCGCCAATTCCTCGTCCGTCAGCGAGAACGGCACCATTTTCAGCACCGTCAGCAGCGGAAAATCCTGCTGCGCATTGTCCAGCAGGCTCAGCAGCGCTTTCATATCCATGATTTCCGGCAGGTTGAAATAGCTTTCCGCGCCGTCGTAAAAGGTCGGAATCCCCTCTTCCGTCAGCGCATCGACAACTGTCTGCGCCAAATTCGTTGTCTGCGCAAGCAGAATCACCATGTCGCGGTACGAAATCGTCTTTCCATCCGGCATCGTCGTTCCCAAAAGCTCTTTGATGCGCCGCGCCACCACGCGCGTCTCTGTCTGCAGCACTTCCTCGTGGCCAGCCGCCTCGCTCGCACTCCCCTCCAGCGCATCCCTGATGTCCGGCCCTCGCAGCAGGTGCACCATCACGGGCGGATCGTCCTCCCGCGCACCCAGCCCGCAAATCAGCTCATCCTCCGGCGCATAGGTCAGCTCCGTCACCGCGGGGCGCATCGTCTGCCGGAACACGCGGTTCGTCGCATCCAGCACCGGGAAGCTGCTTCGGAAGTTCTGCTGGAGCACGATTTTCCGCTCCCTCGCTGTTTCTTCTTCCGAAAACGTCTGCATCCGCCCCAAAAAGAGTGTCGGATCTGCCTTTCGGAAGCGATAAATCGACTGCTTCACATCCCCGACCATGAACAGGCAGTTCTGTTCCCCGTGGATGGCCTGCAGAATCGCATCCTGCACCTGACTCACGTCTTGGCACTCATCCACGAAAATGTGGTCAAACTCTCCCTGCATTTGCGCCCGCACTTCCGGCTGCTCCAAAATGTCGAGCGTGTACTGCTCCATGTCCCCAAAGTCCATGCAATTCCGGGTGTTTTTCTCCTCGCGGAAATGATGATGCGTCCGTTTGACCAGTGCCGCCAGCCCACGCAGCTGCGCCTGAATCGCCGGAAGTTCCCGTTCCAGCTGCGCAAAATCGGGATTCAGCAGCTCGTTCGCCCTTTCTGCGCGCTTTTTGATTGACGTCCGCCCATCGCTGAAGCGCTTCCCCCATTCCTTTTCTTCCGCCGACAGGCCGCGTTTCGGGGACAATCGTGGCAAGGAGAAGTTCGCAACCGCCGTCCGAAGCGCCTCCCCCTCCAAACCTTGCAGTGCCGAAATCAGCTGCGCGTCCGCATTCAGTGCTTCCATGCGATCCATCACTGCATTCGGCAGGTCAAATAGGCTACGAATCGCTATTAGCGCATCATCCATCGCTCCCACCTGTAATTTCGCCGCATTTTCGAGCGTTTCCACCCACGGCTGCTGCATAATCGGCTGCGAAAGCTGTTCCACATGCTCATCCAGCCACGCAAACGGCTTCGGCAGTGCCATCAAAAAGTCGTACAGCTGCGCCGTCAGCGACAAAAGTTTGTCCTGCTTCCACGCATCCGCCAGCAGAAGGAAGTTTTCATCCGTTCGCTCGTCTAACAGCTCGTCCATTGCCGTCGTGAACGCGGCTTCAAAGAGCAGTTTCTGCTGCTGTTCGTCGCACACGCGGACAAGCGGGTCTACGCCCACCTGCTCGAAGTGGCTGCGAATGACGCGCTGGCAGAATGCGTGAATCGTCGAAATCTGCGTCGTTTCCAATTCATCAAGTGCCTTCACCATTGCTGGGTCACGGCTGATAGCCTCTCGGCTGATTCGCTTTGCCAAGCGCTGGCGCATTTCCGCTGCCGCTGCCTTCGTGAACGTGACGATGAGCATCCGATTCATCGACGCGCCTTCGCGGACAAGCGAGACGATCCGCTCCACCAGCACGGCGGTTTTGCCCGACCCTGCGGCGGCACTGACGAGAATGGTGTGGTTGCGCGCGCGAATCGCCTGCTCCTGCTGCTTCGTCCAATTCGGCATCGTGATTCCTCCTGCGTTTTTGTTGTCTCCATTGTACCACAAAGGCGGATGTGATTCAATGTTTCACGTGAAACATTCCTTTTTGCGCTGCTTTCATTGACGTTCTTTGTATGGTGATGATAATATAATTATTTTATTCTTGAAGTGCTTGATTTTCCTGCATTCTATCGGAATTTTGCTCACATTCTCATTCTAATTTACCTTGATGATCATCCCTTTGTCCGTCGCATCATTCGCTCTGTCTCAGCGCATTATACAAAAACAGCCGGCAGGCACTTTTTTGCCCGCCAGCCGAATGTTTCACGTGGAACAATTTCATTTTCCGGATGGTTCATCGAGTTCCGGGTCATCCAGCAAATCCGGCTTCATCACTTCATCGCCCGCCGACTCTTCCTGAACATGCCCCTCCCCGTCGCTGTCCATCCACACGCGATAACTCCGTTTTTCTCGGCAGCCGTCGAGGTCGCTTTCGTCCGTGCAGGTGATGAATGTCTGCACCCCCTCGATTTCGCGCAGCAGCCGCGTGCGCCGCGTCATGTCGAGTTCGCTCATCACGTCGTCGAGCAGCAGAATCGGCGTCTCCCCTGTCTCTGCGCGGAACGTTTCCAGCTGTGCCAGCTTAATCGCTAACGCTGCCGTGCGGATTTGCCCCTGCGACGCGAACACCTTCATGCTTCGCCCCATCAGCGACAGCCCGATGTCCTCGCGGTGAATGCCGCAGCCCGCACCGCCGACGCGAATATCCTCCTGCCTGCTTTTTTTCAATTCCGCCCGAATCGCCGACACGGGATTGCTCGTTTCCAAGACGCACGGCTGATAGGTCATTCTGAACATTTCATTCGGCCGTCCGCTGATTCGCTCATACTTCTCCGCCGCGATTTTCGCCAGCTGCTTCACCAATTTGTCCCGCAAGGGCATGATGATGCCGCATGGTGTCGCCATTGCTTCTTCAAACGTATCCAGCAGCACAGGATCAGGCGTTATTCCGCGCTTTGCCTCGCGAAGCAGCGCTGTCCGCTGCTCCAGCGCCTTTTGATACTGCTGAAGCGCGCTGAAATACGCTGTTGACAGCTGCGAAAGCATCATATCAAGCATTCTGCGGCGGATTGCAGGCCCTTCTTTGACCAGCATCAAGTCTTCCGGCGAGAAAATCACGCACTGTACATGTCCCATCAGCGCTGAAATGCGTTCTGCACGCTTGCAGTCAATAAAAACCGTCTTTTTCCGCGCTTCTGATGGCGTTAATTTTACCGCAATCTCTGTTTTTCCACTTTTTTTGCGCAGCGTCACGCCAGATGCCGCCATCATTGCGCCTTTCCGCACCACTTCGCGGTCTAATCCTGTGCGGTGTGAGCGTCCAAGGGCGCAATAATGAACGGCTTCCAGCAGGTTTGTTTTGCCGGAGCCGTTTTGTCCGAGGAGAATATTCACGCCCGGATGAGGGGTCAATATTAGCGAATGGTAGTTGCGGAAGTCCCGCAGCCGAATGGTTTCTATCTGCATTTTCGTTATGAATCCATATCGAATTGGTCGCGAAATGGGCGCACAGCTTTTCCACGTGCGCCCGGTTTTCTTCCAGCTTTATCCTCTTATTAGTTGAACACGCGCACCGGCAGAATCAGATAAAGGTAATCCTCCCCTTCCTGCGGCGCAATCACACACGGGCTGACATTGCTGTTGAAGCGCATGCACAGTTTTTCATCCGTGATGTTGCGAATCACGTCGGTGATGTACTTCGCATTGAAGGCGATTTCAATCGGGTCGCCCGTCAGTTCCGTCTCCAGCTCTTCCAGCACGTCGCCCAGTTCCGCGTTCGACGAGATGGCAAGCGTATCACCCGAAAAAGACATGCGAATCAGGTTATTCTTGCCTTCCCGCGCCATCAAGCTCGCACGGTCAATGGCGTTCTGCACGCCCACGCGATCCGCCAGCGCCGTCGTGCGGAAGGAAGCAGGCAAAATTTTCCGATAGTCGATGTATTCGCCCGTCAGCAGCACCGTCGAAAGCGTCGTCGTCCCGAACGATGCCGTCATGCGCGACTGGTCAAACACCAGCGTGCAGTATTCATCCGTGTCGCCGAGCACCTTGCTCATTTCGTTCAGCACGCGCCCCGGAATGACTACACGCACATTTTCTTTTCCGCCGGGCAGTTCAAAGGGCATAACCGCCTTCTGAATCGCCAGCCGGAAGCCGTCCAGCGCCACCAGACGCGCTTCGGTGGGCTCAACCTCCAGCAGACAGCCTGTTAAAATCTGGCGATTATCTTCCGTTGCAATCGCGAACACAACACGGGAAATCATTTCCTTCAATTTATCCTGCGGAATGCGGACGGTCGTGCCCTCCGACACACGCGCCATCTCCGGATAATCAGTCGGATTCATGCCCGCCAGATTCGACTTCGAGGACAAGCAGCGAATCGATGCCGCATGATTTTCGCCCACGCGGATGGTCACTTCCCCGCCGGGCAGCTTGCGGCTCAGTTCCGTAAACAGGCGTCCCGGCAGAACAGCTGTGCCTTCCTCCTTCACGTCCGCCAGAATCGACATTTCAATAGAAAGGTTGCCGTCAGAGCAGGTCAGTTTCACATGCTCGCCCACGGCGGAAAGGTGCACGCCCTCTAAAATCTGTTTTGTCGGACGAGCCGACAGGGCGCGGGTAACGGTATTCAAGCCGTCCAGCAGCAGCTGAACATTGGTAGTAAATTGCATGGCGCGAAGCCCTCCCATGAGAGAATGCAGGGAATTATATTTCCGCAGTCGTAGTAGGGGATGTGGATGCTGTGGATAACCCCTTTCCTGCTTGATTTTGCAAGGGTTTGTCCACAAGGATAACGCTGTGGATATCCATCCTGCTTCTCCACAGCGCTGTGGACACGGCGGTTGCGTTCCAATCAGGGAATCCCCTCTGACTCTGTATATTCGAGTTTCTGAAGGAGGATTCCTGCCTGTTTTCCAAGAAAATCTCGATTTTTTTCGCAATGAAGTTGCAAGAAATCCTGCAAAACGCGGTATTTCCGGCTTATCCACCGTATCCACAGGCTGCACATTCCACCGTTTGTGGATATTTCCAGCGGGTGATTACGGGAGCTTTCGGCAAAACCTGCGGAGATTCCACAGATTTTCCACAAGTTCGGCTGTGGATAATTTCCATGCCCTCTCTGCCCCTGAAAATGACGAATAACCCGTTGGTTAATCACTTTTTTCGGACATCTGCGAAAGGAAAAACGCCATGTAACCTTTTCGCAGGTACATGAAAGCACTGCAGAATTCCCTGCAAAATTTTGAAGGCTACATGGCAAGCAGGTTGCAAATTTTCCGCGCGCGTGATAAAATTAGAATGGAAAAACGTCTGCGGACGAAATGGAGGAAAAGAAACGATGAAAATTGCGCTGATTAACGAGAACAGCCAGGCTGCCAAAAACGCGATGATTGAAGGTGTGCTGCGCAAGGTGGTTGAACCGATGGGCCATGAAGTGGTGAACTACGGCATGTACACAGCGGAGGACGAATGCCAGCTGACGTATGTGAAGGCAGGGCTTTTGGCGTCGCTGCTTTTGGAAACGGGTGCGGCGGATTATGTCGTAACAGGCTGCGGAACGGGCGAAGGCGCGATGCTGGCGTGCAACTCCTTCCCCGGCGTGCTGTGCGGGCATGTGGTGGATCCGTCGGACGGCTACATGTTTGCGCAGATCAACGACGGCAACTGTGTGGCGCTGCCGTTCGCAAAAGACTTCGGCTGGGGTGCGGAGCTGAAATTGGAGATGATTTTCCAGCAGCTGTTTGGTTTCGGGCATGGCAATGGCTATCCGAAGGAGCGTGTTGTGCCGGAGCAGCGGAATAAGAAGATTCTGGACGGAGTGAAGAAGGTAACGTATCGTCCGCTGCTGGATATTTTGAAGGATCTGGATCAGGATTTTGTGAAGGAAACGATTTCGGGGAAGCATTTCGCGGAGTATTTCTATCGCGACAGCAAGGACGAAGCGATTAAAGCGTACTTGAAGGAACTGCACTAATACGATTGCTGCATATATCTGCGAATCTGCTTTACAGTATACAAGGATAAGCCCCCTGCGACCGCGTCATGGCAAGGAGGAATTATGAACATGAAGACAAAACATCACCCGCTTCGAACGATTCTGCTGTCCCTGCTGATTCTTTTGCTGCTGGTCCTTGTCGTTTTTGTCGGCTTTTACTTTACCCGCTTGCAGACGATTCAGAGCATTGAGCAAATAACAGACTATGATGATGGTTACAACCTATACCGCATGAATGTGCAGTACGATTATAGTCTGGATCGTGTAATTGCATATGGCATTACGGATAATCAGACGATGCTGGATGCAATTTTGAAGGAGGCATTGCCGCTTCTGCCCGTCAACATGAAGGTGCCGAATTACGGCTGTACGGCGTTTACGCTGACGGATACGGATGGCAGCGTGCATATGGGGCGCAACTATGATTTCAAGCGAGATACGTCCGCGATGCTGGTATACTGTGCGCCAAAGGATGGCTATCGGTCTGTCGCCTTTGCTGCGCTGGATAATGTGAGCGCGAATATACCGGATGAAAGCCTGAAAAAGAAGTTAGCAACCCTTACTGCGCCGTTTATCTGTCTGGATGGCATGAATGAAAAGGGTGTTTCGATTGCGGTGCTGACGCTGGACAGTGAGCCGGTTCATCAGAATACAGGAAAGCCGATGATTGCGACCACGCTGGCGATTCGTCTTGTGCTGGATCGTGCAGCAACGACAGAAGAGGCTGTGCAGCTGCTCAGCAGCTATGATATGTTTGCTTCGTCGGGGCGCGATTATCATTTCTACATTACAGATGCCAGCGGCGATGGGCGTGTCGTGGAATACGACTGCGAGAAGGAGACTCGTCCGCTTGTTGCAACGCCAATGGAAGCCATCACGAATTTCTACGGTCTGTACCGAGACAAAGTGCTTCCGAACCAGCGTAATGGCATTTACGGTCATGGCAGGGAACGCTATGATGCGGTTATGAAAGTGCTGGAAGAACAGGCGGAAGGGTATACCAATGACACCGTATGGGATGCGCTGAAAGCATCGTCGCAAGAACCGAACCCCGTGGACATCACGAGCAATACCCAGTGGTCGATTGCGTATAACAATACCGGCTTGACGGCAGAAATCGTGATTCGCCGCCATTGGGACGAAATAATTTCGTATTTCCTGTCGCAGAATGATGTGACGCGATAAGCAATGATTTGGAGGAATCTGCCCTATGACAGAAGCATCTTCCCTGACGCCGCGCTTCCCGGTTTTCCTGCACGGCGGCGACTATAACCCTGACCAGTGGCTGGATCATCCGGAGATTCTGGAACAGGACATCGAGCTGATGCATAAGGCACATGTGAACTGTGTGTCGATTGCGATTTTCGCGTGGGCGCGGCTGGAGCCGGAGGACGGCGTGTACGACTTCGCGTGGCTGGACGAAGTCATCGACCGGCTGTGGCGCGGCGGCATCCACATCATTCTGGCAACGCCGTCGGGCGCGCGTCCGGCGTGGATGGCGCAGAAGTACCCCGAAGTCCTGCGTGTGAATCAGCACTACGAGCGCTACCATTTTGGCGGACGGCACAATCACTGCCTGACCAGCCCGGTTTACCGCCGCAAGGTACGGGAGATGGACACGGCGCTGGCGCAGCGGTATGCGCATCATCCGGCAGTCATCCTCTGGCACCTGTCCAACGAGTTTTCCGGCGACTGCTACTGCCCGCTGTGTCAGGAAAAATTCCGCCAGTGGCTGAAAAAGCGCTATGGAACGCTGGAAAACCTCAATCAGGCGTGGTGGACATCGTTCTGGAGCCACCGTTACACCGACTGGTCGCAGGTGGAAGCACCCGGTGAAATGGCGGAAACCAGCACCAACGGCATGTTCATCGACTGGCGGCGCTTCTCCACCCATCAGTGCAAGACGTTCATGATGGCGGAGCGCGACGCGGTGCAGGCGGTGGATTCTTCGCTGAAGTGCACGGCGAACCTGATGGAGCGTTTCTGGGATTACGACTATTTCTCCCTTGCGGAGGGCATGGACGTTGTCTCGTGGGACAGCTATCCCGCGTGGCATTCAGGGGATGATGTGGCGAAAGCGGCGGAGTTTGCCATGAACCACGACATCATGCGCTCGCTGAAAAATCAGCCGTTCCTGCTCATGGAATCGACGCCCTCGCAGGTCAACTGGAAGCCGGTCAACAAGCTCAAACGCCCCGGAATGCACCTCTTGTCTTCTTTGCAGGCGGTGGCGCATGGCAGCCAAAGCGTCTGCTACTTCCAGTGGCGCAAGGGGCGCGGCGCGGCGGAGCAGTTCCATGGCGCGGTTGTTGACCACGATGGGCGCGGCGATACCCGCGTTTTCCGGGACGTGACGCAGGTCGGTCAGGCGCTGGAGACGCTGCAGCCCCTGTACAGCAAGCCAAACGCCCCCGCGAAGGCGTGTATCCTCTTTGACTGGAGCAACTGGTGGGCGATTGACTACGCGCAGACGGGGCAGAAGGGCAACATGCGCTACTTTGACAGCGTGAACATGCACTATCGCGCGCTGTGGGAGCAGGGCATTGCGGTGGATTTCCGCGATATGCGCCCCTGCACCGATTTGAGCCAATACCGGCTGGTCGTTGCGCCGATGCTCTTCCTGATGAAGGAGGGCTTCTCCCAAAAGCTGCGCGCGTTTGTCGAAAACGGCGGCACGCTGCTGATGACGTGTTTTTCCGGCGTGGTGGATGACAGCGGGCTGGCGTATCTGGGCGGTACGCCGCATGACCTGACGGATGTGCTGGGCGTGCGCGCGACGGAACTTGATGCGCTCTATCCGCAGGATGTGCAGCACATGGTTTTCCCGGACGGGCGGCGCTATGCGGTGCATGAGCTGTGCGAACTGCCGGAAAAGCACGATGCGCAGGTGCTGGCGGAGTACGGCGAGGACTTCTATGCAGGACTCCCCTGCCTGACGAAGCACGCCTTCGGCGCGGGGCAGGCGTACTATCTGGCGGCAAAGCCGGAGCAGGACGGTCTGGATGCGATTTACACCGCGATTGCGGCGGAGCTTTCGCTGCCCAAGGCGATGCAGGAGAAGCTGCCGACCGGGGTGATTGCGACGGAGCGCGGCGGCGCGGCGTTTGTGCAGAATTATTCGGGCAAAACGCAGCAGGTCACGCTGGATGGCAGCTATGAGGAGATGCTGACGGGCGAGGTGCTGTCTGGCACGCAGGAGATGCCGGTGAATGGCGTTTGGGTGCTGAAAAAGCAAGCCTGATGCAGGAATTTCGCCTCTGCGGAGACGACCAAAGGGCATGAAAACAGACGAAGTCTGCGATCGCCCTTTGGAAACCTTCGCTTCGCTGGATAAACACGCGGGCACAGCCTGAAAGTGTTACCAACTGAATCGCGCGGAAGGGTCAGGGGGCAACGCCTGTTGGGTTCCCCCAATCAACACGCGAAAACAGTATGAAAGTGCGACCAACTGAATCGCGCGGAAGGGTCAAGGGAGGAACTCCCTTGCGGAGTCCAGAGGCAGAGCC
>ERZ826242.1061-NODE-1061-length-33181-cov-4.749713_pt1 | contig 33181 bp, 23 predicted proteins | sample MGYA00519871_ERZ826242 | MGnify/ENA primary metagenome ERZ826242 (study PRJEB31778, sample SAMEA3449226) | human gut metagenome | biome: human gut; feature: human-associated habitat; material: faeces | place: United Kingdom | collected 2010/2012 ...
TAGTTTATTTTATCATGGTTATATTAAAATAGACTTTTGAAATGCGATTTTCCACTAAAATGCAATAAAAGAATATTGCAAATATAGGAATAAAACAGATGCGGTATCAAGTATTAATACCTGAGAAGTCAGATATTAAGACCTGTCGTGACATATTAGAATGCTTGTACCAGAGTTTATTAACTACCGTCTTAGTAAGTCACCGTCAACGGTGTACGCACCTTCTGCGCATACTCAGCCATATACGCATTCCACGCATCAACCGTCTTGATAGCAGCCTTATCCCAGGCAGAACCCCAGTAATAAGTATATTCCGAGCCCGGTTCATACTCGCTGATTGCCAATACATGACCGTCAGCTCCACCGCGCAGCTCCTTCTTCTCCTTTTCCGGGAAAAGAACCGTCTTTGCCTCTTTTACCAGTGAAGGAAATGCAGCGCCGATAAATATCTTACCGTTACCCCCGCTTCTGTCGGTTGTAGGGTCTACATAGGTGATATAGCCATTTGCAGCGTCTGCTGTAACCACACCGTCCGGTTCACGAAGAACGATTCCGGTAGTCACAGCCATCGCTTCTTTCAGATTAGTATACGAAACAACGGTTTTATTCAGGTAAGAACCAGCATCCAATGTGATGACACGCGTTTCCACCACGTTAGAATCGCCACGAACAGTCAACGGATTAAATTCCAGCTTCACTGTGAAACGCAGCGGGCCATTATCAAGGATTTCCTGTGTCCGATAGCAATAAGGATAGATAATCGTATCACCCGCCATCAGAGCGGCTGTACCGCAGCCCAGCGTAGGACCTACGGCATAACAATCCATCCCGTAGCCGTGGTCAATGTGATAAGAGATGGCATTTTGCAGTTCGGCAGCCGCTTTAGGGTCTGTCTTTTTCAGTTCGGCAATTCTGGCACGCTTTTCCTTATCCAGTTCTTCAGCGTAAAGGCTTTCAAGAATCGGTTCCGTAGTGTTATACTTCGTAAAGAGGTCGTAGCCGAAACCACGTTCACCACGCTTCTGCAAGGCAGGGCCATAGGCACGGTATCCGCCCAGGTCATTCTCCCATGCCACATCATCCAGACGTTCGGGATATTGACGCCCGCAAGCAACCACATCCACCGGCTGCGGAGTTCCTTCTGCAATTGTATAAACAGCCGAGGCATCCCCTTTCACCGAAGCAGGAAAGATAAGCATATCATCGTATGTTATCTGATAAGGTACTTCAAGCCCGTTCTCGTCCAATACGATAACCTGTGCCGTATCGGGTAATTGTAGTTTGCCTGTTATTTCAGCCATAGAGATTTCCACCATTTCCCCATTTCTGTCAATGGAAAGCGGATTGGTTATAGTGACAGTCACCGGCTCCTTTTGCGAACAGGAAAACATAGCTAACGCCGTTGCGACTGCTAAAAAGATTTTTTTCATACTATTTATTGTTTGTCGAACTGAAAGACAAAAATACAAAGAATCTGCAAGTATCAACAAAGACACAAGCAGATTCTTTCTATTTATATCTACTAATTATTTAGGCTGCTTACCAATGTAGGCCAGAATACCGCCATCTACATAGAGAATATGGCCATTGACGGCATTAGATGCTTCGGATGCAAGGAATACGGCAGGACCGGTCAATTCCTGCGGATCCAACCAACGGCCGGCCGGAGTCTTGGCACAAATGAATGTATCAAACGGATGACGGCTTCCATCGGGCTGGATTTCACGTAACGGAGCTGTTTGCGGAGTAGCGATATAGCCCGGACCGATACCATTACACTGAATGTTGTATTCTCCGTATTCAGAACAGATGTTACGGGTCAACATCTTCAAACCACCTTTAGCGGCAGCGTATGCAGAAACGGTTTCACGACCCAACTCAGACATCATAGAGCAGATATTGATGATTTTTCCGTGTCCTTTTTCCATCATCGCAGGCAAAACCGCTTTAGAAACAATGAACGGAGCATTCAAGTCAATATCAATAACACGGCGGAAATCGGCAGCTTCCATCTCGTGCATCGGAACGCGACGGATAATACCGGCATTGTTTACAAGAATATCGATGGTACCTACTTCTTTTGCAATAGTGGCAACCATAGCCTGTACGGCAGGTTCGTCAGTAACATCGCATACATATCCGTGTGCCTTGATTCCTTTTTCAGCGTAAGAAGCCAGACCTTTATCCACCAATTCCTGATTGATGTCGTTGAAACAGATGGTTGCGCCCTGTTCTGCAAAAGCAGATGCAATAGCAAAACCGATACCATAAGAAGCGCCTGTTACAAGAGCTACTTTACCTTCCAAAGAAAAATTCAAATACTGATTCATGATACTTATATTATTAAATTAATGAAGTTATATGATTTATTTCAAGTCTGTAATCAATGAGAAGTCCTGATCACCGTAATCCAGATTCTCTCCACCCATACCCCAGATAAAGGTATAGTTGTGTGTTGCCGCCGCACTATGGATAGACCATTCGGGAGACAAGACTGCCTGATCGCCTTTCATCCATATATGACGGGTTTCATCCACTTCTCCCATAAAATGGCAAACAGCGTGTTCATCGGGCACTTCGAAATAGAAGTAGGCTTCCATACGGCGGCTGTGCACGTGCGCCGGCATGGTGTTCCACACACTTCCCGGTTTCAGTTCGGTCATTCCCATCTGCAACTGGCAGGTAGGCAATACCTGACTGACCAGCATCTTGTTGATGCAACGATGGTTGGACCCTTCCAATGAACCCATTTCAGCAACGATAGCATCTGCCTTGGTCACTTTTTTATCGGGATAGTTACGATGAGCGGTAACAGAGTTAAAATAGAATTGGGCAGGGTTCTTGACATCTTTACTTTCAAAAGTCACTTCCCGGTCTCCCGAACCCAGATAAAGCGCTTCTTTATAATCCAGTTCGAACACGGCATCTCCGGCTTTGACCACACCGGGACCGCCCACATTGAAGATCCCCATTTCACGGCGGGTAAGGAAATAAGGCGCTTTCAACGGATCGATAGCCTCCAGCTTCAATACCTCCCCTACGGGTCTGGCTCCTCCTACAATCATGCGGTCATACATGGAATAAACCATGTTCACCTCATTGTCCGAAAATACTTTTTCCATTAAGAAATCCCGTCGTATCCTTTGGGTGTCATAGCCTTTGGCATCTTCGGGATGCGCGGCATAACGGATTTCATAATTTGTCTTCATAAGCAGCTATTTTATGTTTTTATAGTATTCCGAATTATTTCGACTTGGGCAAAGTTACGAAACAATCTTGTTCCGATGCTGCAAAAATCGTTCAGAATAGGTATAAATTTTGTCCTATTATATGCAAAATCTGCTACTTAATACGTTTCAGATCATTCAAAAACTCAAATTCAACGAGATAAAATATCACAAAACTTATCTTGGAACGCACGCGCCCGGCTTAATTTCAGTACATTCTGATTGATGATAACAAAGGCCAGTTGATGTCCGTCAGCAGCTTTTACATAGCCTGCCAGCGAACTGACTCCGGTTACAGAACCTGTTTTTGCATGCACATTTCCACGGGCCTTGGTCTGCTTCATCCGGTTTTGTAAAGTACCGTCCACTCCGGCTATGGGCAGGGACTCATAGAAAGGAAGAAAAATTTCCCGATGATAGTAGGCATATTTCAAATACTCCAACAGTAAACGTGGAGAGATATAATTATAAACGGAAACACCGCTGCCGTCCGCTATCTTATAGTTCTCCGGGTTAAACCCTAAAGCTGTTTTCATAAAGGCGTGAATGGCATCGGTTCCATCTTCTCCCGTCACCCGTTTATGCAGGGAACGCTTGGCAGCCAAATGATAAAACATCGATTCGGCGCACAGGTTATCACTTTTCTTCAAAGCTCTTTCCAGCACTTCCTTGAGTGGTCTTCGGACGGTATAAAGCGTAACTATACTGTCGGCCGTTACAGGACAATCGGCATACGTGCAAGTTCGCGCTTCAATTCCTTTGCTGCGCAAACGGCTGACAAAAGTATGGAAAAAGAAGTCTTTGGAAGTATATACATTCAATTTCTCAGTATAGGGATAAGAAACATTTCCGGAAACGGTAATGATATTGCCATTGCTGAGCCAGTTGCGGGTGATTTTCAGCTTCCCGGCTTGCGGATTACGGCTCACCCCGTGATTATGAACTTGATAATAATCGGAAGCCGGCGTACAAACAACTTGGGGCAACGAGTCCTTCTGAGCAGGAGAGACCGATACATCCACGCAGCCCCTATTCAGCATGAGAGGGGAAAGATAGGGCTGGAAGGAGTAAGGAGTATCGTCCCAACACCAGCCGGAACCCCAATAAACCGAGTCCGTCATGGAAACATCCGCCGCAAGGGTATCTGTCACATAACGGATGCCTTGACTTGCCAACGCATCTACCAGACGGTCCAGATCCTCGTCCATAAATTCCGGATCAAAACCGCCTATCAGATACAGACTGCCTTTCAACGTGTCATTTTCTATTTTTCCACGATAACGAAGACCGGTATCCATGGTATAATCCGCTCCCAGTTGCGCCAAGGCGGTAACCGAAGTGATTATCTTCTCAACAGAAGCAGGCCGGTATAGTTTATCGTCCTGATAACGGTAAACGGATTTCCCGGTGGTCAGATCGAATACGGCAATACCCACCTCGGATGTTTTCAGAACTTCCTCATGCAGTAAAGCGTCCAGCCGCTGAGATAGCGGCTGGGCGTTTATGAAGTGAATAGATAAAATCAGTAAAAAGAAAAATAAAACTCGTTTCATTATAGTTCCCTGAATATCTCACCCACAGTAGGATGAGGGAATACATATCGTTTCCAATCCTCTATGGTCTTACCATCCTCAATAGCCATACCTGCCAATACAATCAGCTCGGAAGCAGGATTACCCAACATATGCGCTCCCAATACAGTACCGTCTTCGGCTGCCAAAACTTTGCAGACACCGTTCACTCCTTCATTCTCGGCTACAAAACGCCCGGAGTAAGCCATCGGCAACTTAACGGCTCGATAAGGAATACCTGCGGCCTGCAAAGCTTCCTCGCTCATACCTACCCCGGCAATCTCAGGATTTGTATAGACCACACCCGGTATGGCACGATAACTCATCGCATCTTCCTTACCTGTAATATGATGGACAGCCACTTCCGCCTCACGCACGGCGGTATGTGCCAACAAAGAGACTCCGTTCAAATCACCGCATACATAGACACCGGGGACAGAAGATTGCAAATGTTCATCTACTTTGATGCATCTGCGTTCCGTCCATTCCAAATTCAGATTTTCCAGTCCGAAACCTTTTGTCACCGGACGACGGCCTACACTCATCAATAACTTATCAGCTGTAACAGTTCCTGCTCCATCTGCATTTTCGTATGACACAGTAATACCGGTCTCCCCTTTGGATACCTCTACTACTTTCGTACTGAGCAGGAACTTGATTCCTTTTTTGGCATATTCAGCCCGGAGCATGGCCGACAGCTCTTTATCCATGCCACCCAGGATTTCATCCAACATTTCGACAACTGTCACCTGTACTCCCAAACTGGTAAAGAAAGAAGCAAATTCCATACCGATCACTCCACCGCCGACAATAGTCAATGAAGCAGGTACTTCTTTATTATCCAGTGCATCACGGTGCGTCCAGTAATCCACGTTTTCCACTCCCGGAATAGGAGGAATAAATGTTTCACTGCCGGTACACAGCAGCAAATTCTCACATTCGTAGGTTTCCCCACCGCATTGGATGGTATTCTTATCTACAATCGTGGCTTCTCCCGTTACTATATTTACCTGATGCGCAGTCAGTTTTGCCTTGATTCCCAATACCAGCTTACGAACCACCTTTGATTTACGCGCCACAATCTTTCCTAAATCAAAAGAAGCTTCAGGCACATTCACGGCATACTTTGAAGCATGTTTCGCATAATCATATACTTTAGCCGAATAAAGCAAGGTCTTGGTAGGAATACATCCCTCATTCAGGCAGACACCGCCCAGACTTCTTTTTTCGAACAATACAACACTCAGTCCTGCCTTTCCGGCAGCTTCGGCAGCAGTATACCCTGCGGGACCTCCACCGATGATTGCAATTTGATATTTCATGGTATTTATTTTGGGTTAATTAGTTTTTATCTGTTCAAAACCTTCAACAGACAGATTTGGATCTATTTCTCTCAATGCTTCTACAAATTCCAAAGGCTTATCAGGGTTAATCATTACAAAACCTTGGGCGTGCTCTATTTTCACCTTTTGCATTCCTATTGCATTCGGATTATAAGACACTTTACGGATTCCGTCTACACATATTCTGTTCCCCCATCCCGGTTTAATTTCCAGAACACCATTGTCTTTTACAATATAAATGGTTTTCGATTGCGAATAAAACATTAATACAGAAATAATAATTCCCCCAAGCGCCGAAAAAGCCCAACTTTGCTCCAAATACACATTCAGAAAAATAATCAGAACAACCAGACTGACTATAATAATCCACCACCTACGAGCTCTTTTTGTTTTAAATACTTGCTCCATAATTTATTCCTCCTCTATCCTATGCTCCAGCCGCTTCACCAACGCATTGATAAATTCTTCCGGCTTTACAGGAACCAATGACAATAAATTTTTCTTCTCATAATGTATCAATACATATTTCGAAGGCATAATTCCACCGAATCCGGAACTTCGTTTCAGCTCCACATCCGTAATGTCAGTCAAGGGAATGGTCTTCCCTTTATAAAAACGACCATAATACACCACCAGCTTTCCATCCGCAGTCAGCGTATAAGTAGAATGGATAATACGTTCAATGGTAATGATCAGCCCCAATGCCACCACCAATCCTATCATTGCCTTCATACACCAGAAAGCAAATACCATGACGGCTGTCAGCAGTATCAGAAACAGATAAGTGCCTCCTGCTATCTTCACATGAAAAATTCGATTCATCATCTTATTGTAATTTGCCCGAAAGATAATAAATTTATCGTTTATCGACCTCATTACGGCGCAGAATGAGAGAATTTATCCTTTTTTTGTCCTCTTTACTGTACGTTTCATCTTCAAAGCATACAAATTTAATTCGATAGAAGATTCCGTTTCTGTTATATCACCCTCATCAGTCAGCAGTTCATTCAGCAGTTCTCCACTACGTTGTACCAGACTCTTCCTCTTTTCCTCATCATACTCGGTAGCCATGATATTTACATTCCGTACTAATGTCCTTAACTTAAAGAATGATTCGATAATGGCAAAAGTAGTTGCGGTAGCTCTCGGACCTTTTAATATAGTAGCCAACATATACAATCCTCGCTCTGTAAAAGCTTTGGGGACAACGGTTGAATACTTCAAACTTTCTAACCGGTGGAAATTTTCCACCAGCTCCTGTTTTTCAGATAATTGCAAGCTAAAACAGTAATTTTCAGGGAATTTATCTGCATTATTTTTACTGCTTTATTTATATCCCTGGTTTCTACGCCATAAAGCTTAGCTACATCCCGGTCTATCAGTACTTTCTCACCCCTCAACTCAATTATAAGTTCTTTTACCTCACTTTCGTGAATGATTTCTTTATTGTTTTCCATCCTATTCTATTTAAAAATGCAGAAAGTTACACTTTTAATTTCATACTTGCATTATCTATTTCGTTTATTCTTCACGAAAAAAATAGTAAAAACAAGAGCAAAAGGTACAATGAATAAAGGTTTTTCGTAGCTTTGCACCCATAAAGCATATTATCATGGTTAAAAAATTCGATTTCCTTGTTATCGGCTCAGGACTTGCCGGAATGAGCTTCGCACTGAAAGTAGCTCACAAAGGTAAAGTCGCCCTGATTTGTAAAGCAGGACTGGAAGAAGCCAATACCTATTTTGCTCAGGGAGGTATAGCATCTGTTACCAACTTGAAAGTAGACAATTTCGAGAAACACATTGAAGACACGATGATTGCCGGCGATTGGATCAGTGACCGCGCGGCTGTAGAAAAAGTAGTGCGAGAAGCACCTGCACAAATCCAGGAACTGATAAAATGGGGAGTGGATTTTGATAAAAAAGAGGATGGAGAATTCGACCTCCACAAAGAAGGAGGCCATTCCGAGTTCCGTATCCTGCACCACAAAGACAATACAGGAGCTGAAATACAAACCAGCCTGATAGAAGCGGTAAAAGCTCATCCCAATATTACCATATTTACAGATCACTATGCGGTAGAAATCATTACCCAGCATCATTTGGGAATTATCGTCACCCGCCATACACCAGGCATCAAATGTTTCGGTGCTTACGTATTGAATGAGAAAACAGGAGAAGTGGATACGTTCCTGTCCAAAGTAACTGTAATGGCAACAGGCGGATGCGAAGCGGTATACCGCAATACAACCAATCCACTGGTAGCTACGGGAGACGGCATTGCTATGGTGTACCGTGCCAAAGGAGCAGTAAAGGACATGGAATTTATACAATTCCATCCCACCGCCCTCTTCCATCCGGGAGACCGTCCCAGTTTCCTCATCACCGAAGCCATGCGCGGTTACGGTGCTGTCTTAAAGAATCAAAGTGGCGAAGAATTCATGCAAAAATATGATCCACGCCTGTCATTGGCCCCACGTGATATCGTAGCACGTGCCATTGATAACGAAATGAAGCAGCGCGGTGAAGATCATGTATATCTGGATGTGACGCATAAAGATCCGGAAGAAACAAAAAAACATTTCCCCAATATTTATAAAAAATGCCTCAGCCTAGGTATTGATATTACTAAAGACTATATTCCTGTGGCTCCGGCTGCTCATTATCTGTGCGGAGGTATCAAAGTCGATCTGGACGGACAGAGCAGCATCAACCGTTTGTATGCTATCGGTGAATGTTCATGTACCGGTCTGCACGGAGGTAACCGTCTGGCTTCCAATTCGCTGATAGAAGCAGTGGTTTATGCGGACGCGGCAGCCAAACATGCACTAAATGTACTCGACCGGTATGACTTCAATGAGGATATCCCCGAATGGAACGATGAAGGAACCATGAACAATGAAGAACGGGTACTGATAACCCAAAGCATGAAAGAGGTGAACCAGATTATGGAAGCTTATGTAGGTATTGTGCGCAGTAATACGCGATTAATCCGTGCTTGGAACCGATTGGATATTTTATATGAAGAAACCGAGCGTCTTTTCAAACGCTGTAAGGCTTCACGCGAACTTTGCGAACTGCGTAACATGATTAACATCGGGTATTTGATCACCCGTCAGGCAATGGAACGGAAAGAGAGTCGCGGACTGCATTATACGATTGACTATCCACATGCCGCGGCAGAGAAGAAATAAGAAACTGATTTCAGAATCCACCAAGAGGGTGTGCCAAAAGGTCTAAATAATAAACATGGCTTTTGGCACGCCCTTTTTTTCGACCCAGTAGAAATCTAGCGGGGAGTAATAAAGAATTTTCTTTCAAGCGCATAACTTACCTTGAACATCTTCTTTCTATTAAAAACTTTATTTCCTTTGTTCCTTCAGGAAGAATAGACTATCTTTGTTGTATTGGCATCCGGATACGAACTAAAGACAACAGAAGCAATGATGGAAAATATAAAAGAAATCCCCTATGGCATTGCCAACTTCGTGGAAGTGGCAGAGCAGAACATGTACTATGTAGATAAAACCATGTATCTGCCTTTGCTGGAAAAACAGCCCCGGAACCTGTTCTTTATCCGTCCCCGCCGCTTCGGCAAGAGTATCTTTTTGAGTATGCTGCGTGCGTATTATGACATAGCACAAAAAGAAAAGTTCCAGAAACGCTTCGGCAATCTATGGATAGGCAGCCGCCCCACCCCCCTGCAAGGAAAATTTCAGGTGGTGTATCTTGATTTCTCGCGCGCCAGTGGCGGAAGCGGTTCACTGGAAGAAAATTTCAATAACTATTGCGGCATGGTGATGGACCTGTTCGGCAAAGTGTATGAGCCTTATTATTTTCCCGGATTTGCACAAAAGATGGAAGAACAGCCCGACTTTGTCAGCAAGTTGAACTACCTGAACCTGCATGCGGCTGAATCCGGAATGAAACTTTACCTCATCATCGACGAATACGATAACTTTACCAACATCGTTCTGAACGAGCAGGGAAAAGACATTTATCATGCCCTGACCCATGCCAGCGGATTCTACCGTGAAATATTCAAGAAATTCAAAGGCATGTTCGAGCGCATCTTCATGACCGGCGTCAGCCCCGTCACCTTGGACGACCTGACCAGCGGATTCAACATCGGCTGGAATATCAGTACCGACTACCAGTTCAACATGATGCTGGGATTCAGCGAAACGGACGTGCGCACCATGTTCCAATATTATAAGGATGCCGGACAGCTCCCGATCGACGCGGACATCGAAGCAATGATCCGGGAGATGAAACCGTGGTATAATAATTACTGTTTCGCAGAAGAAAGCCTGGAACGCGACCCGAAAATGTTCAATTGCGACATGGTACTTTACTACCTGCGCAATTACATCACGCTGGGCAAATCTCCTAAAGAGATGATAGATCCCAACACCCGTACGGACTACAACAAAATGAAGAAACTAATCCAGCTGGACAAGCTGGACGGCAACCGCAAGGGCGTATTACGTAAAATCACCGAAGAAGGGCAAATTATCACCAACCTGATCACCACCTTCCCGGCCAAGGAAATCGCCAAACCCGAAATCTTCCCCAGCCTGCTCTTCTATTATGGCATGTTGACCATCACTGCCACACGCGGCAGCCGCTTGGTATTGAGTATCCCCAACTATAATGTGCGCAAACAGTATTACGAATTCATGCTGGAGGAGTACCAGGACAAACGCCATATCAACCTGAACAATTTGATGGACCTGTTCGATGAAATGGCTTACGAAGGCCATTGGCGCGAAACACTGGAATTCATTGCCCATGCCTACAAGGAAAATTCATCTGTACGCAGTGCCATGGAAGGCGAGCGAAATATACAGGGTTTCTTCACCGCCTACCTCAGCGTAAACGCTTATTACCTGATGGCTCCGGAAATGGAACTGAGCCACGGTTACTGCGACCTCTTCCTCATGCCGGACCTGATGCGCTACGAGGTGAAGCATAGCTATATTCTTGAACTGAAATATCTGTCGGTGAAGGACACGGAAGAGAAAACCCGGACGCAATGGCAGGAAGCGGTGAAACAGATTAACGAATATGCTGCCGCACCCCGGGTACGGCAGTTGGTGCAGAACACGAAGCTGCACTGTATTATCATACAGTTCCGGGGATGGGAGCTGGAGCGGATGGAAGAAGTGTAGGCCTCCTGTTCAAAACAACATGACAGTACAGATGAAAATTCATACAGGAAGTCAATTCACATTCAGAATCACTCTTTTATAAGACTTTAGATTAGGCGTTCCATTATCTGTAAGTTCAAGTATCAAATGTAACTGTTTGCCCGGATTATCCGGTACAATTATCTCCGCCCTCTTCTCATCGGCGTGCTTTATAGCCACCTTTGTTTGCACACTGCCTGCTTCCCGATATTGCCACCATTGGTAAGACAATGAATTTTTATCAGGGTCAAATGAAGGAGAGGCATCCAGTATTATTTTTTCTCCCGGCCGGACTGTGCGTACACTTTCTCCCAATATCCGGGCAACAGGTTGATGATTTGCCTTTGAATATTCATCAGCCACGCACCAGTCGGCACGAGCCGCCCAGTCATTTTGTATAGCAGGCAACCAACGCTGGAAAGTATAATGCGAATCCGGCACACCGTTTTTCAAATCATTCCCATCTTGCATGTGATTGCCATTTTTATACTCCGGGCGTCCTCCCCATCCTCCTAATGTATAGTCTGTATGCTGTTCAAGTCCATTACGTATAAGAGGCATAAAAGAAGGAGTATCCCCCTCACTGGTATATTCCTGAGGATAGGCGGCACACAGTGGTCCGTGCCCATTCTTAATATGGTCAGCCAACCAAGGTTTATCCATGATCTGTTGCAACTCTTTTGAATTTTTACTAAGTCTGTTCTTAAAATAATAATCCACACTCATGTAATCCCATACATATCTCCATCCTCCATCATGATCCGGTGCGCCCGATTCATAAATAATGATTTCAGGAAGATTCTGTTCTATCCATTTTCCACCGCCGTCCTGATACCAAATACAATATAATCTGGCTTTTGATACCGCTTTTGCCCATTCTGCAGCAGAATATTTCTGCTTGATCTGCCATAAGGCATTGGCCTGGGTGTTGGCTCCACCCCATGCTAAAATATGAACAGGCCTCGGATCAGAATCAAGCAATGTCCTTATGATGAGCTGTGCCCCCTCGCTATCAGACAGTAAAGGAGGCAATTTATGCAAGTCCTCTCTGTTCTCATTACCAACCGCCAAGACACTTAGCAAATATTCAGCATCGGGATAATCGGGATTATGTTTCCTCAAATTAGGCAGACATTCCGCATATTTGGCAATTTGTGATTCGATCCATTTATCTTTACTATGTCCGTCTTTCTGTACCCCATTGACTTGAACAATGCCTGCGACATCATAATCAGAAGAATACATAAGAAAACGAATCATAGAACTTTGATCGTCAATCTCACCATCCGTAGTGACAATAACCCGGGGCTTCTCCTGCTGTCGGGCAACAGCAGATAACATTGACACAAACAAAAAAACAATACAGCATAAAACAGGGGTCATTTTCATATTACAAACTGTTAAATTAGTAGGCCAACACATTCCAAAGATCTCTGATACGTTGTTCGGGGTCCCATTTGCCATTGAATGTCCACTTGGCGGTAACGCCATAAAACTCCGGAGCATTCTCCGCCTCCTTTAAATTATCGTTTAACCAGCCACTATGCCCTCCTTCACGGGTACAACCATAATAATAGGTACGTAGCCCCCACGGACAGGGATCAAGCACTTTATCCGAATAAGCATAATGAATATTCCCGTCAAGCACATTCTTCGACATTTTACATTTGATGAGATAAAACTGGGAATCATGATGATAGCGTCCTAAAAGTGTCGGTGTCTTAGCATCAAATGAAGAATTGGTAATAACCAGTTTCTTGTTCTTGTCACCTCGTCCGTCATGCCAAATCATGGCACGGCTATCACCATAAAAATGGCAGCGTGTGGCATAGCACCATCCGCGAGGACAAAGAAAATCCACACCCGGACAACGAAGATAGAGATCGGCATGATAATACATACCATTGCTTCCGGGCGCCCACAAGGAAAGGGCATCGTTTCCATCGGCCCATACATTACTGTTGATGATAATGGTACGAGTGGCACGTCCAAAAATCGCCATCTGATGGATGGTCGTATTTTCAACGGCAGTTCCGTAATTGTTGTAAACAGTCAGTCCGCTAATAACACAATCATCCGCACCTTCCTGCAACACAATGACACCATTGCCTACCGGACGTCCATGATATTCCGTGATGGCACGTGTCTGGGCTGTTTCAGCCAAGACAATCCGCGTACTGTCACGGTTTTCCCCCACCAAAACAATATTAGGCCTGTCAATAATCACTTTTTGATGATACGTTCCGTTCAACAATAAGATTTTAAAAGGTACTGTCGGAATTTCCGGAGCCTTTTCAATAGCTGCCTGAATACTCTCTCCCGGCTTTACCACCACATCAAAAGCCGTACGCTCTGCCATGGGACGACGATACATTTCAATAAGCCCGTTTTCATTCGCTCCTTTGGTTGCCAGACTGATTGCCACTTTATGCTTCGGATCATATTTGTCCGCCCATGCATTGTATATGGCAAAAAGCTCAGCCGGTCTGCTATTGTACCAACTATATCCGTTACGACGTTCTGTTCCTATTTCTTCCAAATGGCGACGTGGCAGCCCATCACGGTCACATACATACGGTTCACAATATTTCAAATCATAATAACGCGCCCAAATAGGCTTGGCTTGAGGATCTTCCACAAGACGAGTATCCCGCTCACCATTTGCCAGCACGATACGCTCGCATTTCAAACCGGTAAGTTTATACCTGTCAAACCATTTCATGGCTCCGTGAACCGCCCGCTTCACACGTGCGTCGGGTGCAGGTAATTCCATGAGCAGACGCACAATTCCGGCACTCTCCGCCGAACAATAAGACGGCAACTCATATGCACGTGCCGGTGCAGGCTTCAATGTTTCCCTATCATTCTGCTGACACCACACAGAAGGTTCTCCATCCTTTATAATTTGTGTAGCCAGTATACACTCTATTCCTTTATTAAAGGCTTTTCCCAAACGTACACACAAAGTCTTGTCTATCAAATCATCCTCATAAGGCGCTTTGTGATTCATCATATCACGTATCATATTCAATGTATTGACAATGGCATCGTCATTAAAAGTAATATGTACCTGATAACCACGCGGACCGGGCCAGAATTGCGGCCATCCTCCGTTTTCGTATTGACCACTCAGCAAATATTCCACTCCCTGGAGGAAAGCATCCCGATAACGTATATCCTTAGTCTGCCTATAAAGACGGGCTAAAAAAATCATCTGGGCAGTTGTGGCATTATTATCTATCGTAGAATCATCACGACGTGATTTATCCTTTATCACTTTAGCCAGCTCTTTATCATTCATGCGGCGGGCCATATCTATATTCTTCGGCCAACCGCCCGTACAGCGTTGAAAAGCCAATACATTTTCAGCAATCCGCCGAGCTTCATCTGTCAGAAAGAAAGAATCCTGCTCCATACGTGCTATTTGTTTCCATTCCTTAGGATACGACTCATTATCCTTTTTATGAGCTCTTTGCTGCGCAAAGGAGCCGGTTGCCATGGCAAAAGCCATAAAGCCAATAAACACTTTTTTGAATGTATTTTTCATTATTCCTATATGTTTTGATAAAAACCAGCAAACAAAATTATGCGTTTTCCAATCTGAATACAGAGAATATTTGGTCTTTTTCAGGCAGATTTTGCACAGACACGGCTCAACCGACATAATTTCATCAATGAAAACACGGAATTACATAAAAAAGCAGTGCTATGGACTTGTCCTCCATAACACTGCCACCTCTATTTATCATAACTGACAAACTCCTACAGCTACAAACCTCACTCCTCCTATTTTATCTCATCCCACTTCGGTGGATTCACCTGCATCAAATGACGGACAAAGAAATCATACCGCTTATGTTCGCCAAAATCTTCCCCCATTGTATGATGCGCTCCGGGAATCACGACCAATTCAAAATCTTTATTCGCCTTTATCAATGCATTGACCACCTGCATGGTAGAGGCAGGATCTACATTATCATCCAGTTCTCCCACCACTAACATCAAAGGACGACTCAACAGATGTGCATTTTCCACATTAGACCCTTCCTTATATTGATCTCCTACCGGATAGCCCAACCAAAGTTCATTCCACCAAATCTTATCCATACGGTTATCATGACAACCACAAGCCGAATAAGCCGCTTTATAGAAATCAGGATAAAGCAAAACTGCATTTGTAGATTCCTGACCACCGGCAGAACAACCGTAAATACCTACCCTGTCCACATCCATATAAGGATATTTCCGTGCAGCCGCCTTAATCCAGGCAATATGGTCCGGCAGACCGGCATCTTTCAAATTCTTATAACATACATTCTCAAAAGCACGCGAACGGAAAGAAGTTCCCATTCCATCGACCATTACGACGATAAAACCAAGTTCGGCCAAGGAAGTCATATTCCAGTCATAAGGACGGAAAGTCTTCGGAACATACTGGTCTCCGGGACCCTGATAAATGTATTCGATAACCGGATATTTCTTGTTCGGGTCAAAGTTGGTGGGGCGGGCAATCAATCCCCACATATCCGTCTTGCCGTCCCGCCCTTTGGCAACAAACACCTCCGGAGCTTTCCAGCCTTCGGCCTCCAAAAGAGTTATATCGGCTGTTTCCAACGGCATCGCCACTTTGCCATCCCTGGCACTACGTAACACAGCGACGGGAACCTTGTCCACCATAGAATAAACATCTACCAAATACTTCATATCTCCCGAAAACCAGGCACGGTGCATCCCTTCTTCGGGAGTAAGACAGGTAAGACCTTTGCCATCAAAACCGATGCGGTAATAACGGATGAGATAGGGGTCTTCACCGGCTTCCATACCATTTGCCGAGAAATAGATCTGACGGTTATCCTCATCTACCCGAAGCACTTCGCGTACATACCATTCTCCTTTAGTAATTTGATAATCGGGCTGTGCGGTAATACGGTTGTACATATAAAGATGATTCCAATTGTCACGCTCACTCATCCATATCATCTGCTTGCCGTCTTTTAAGTCATGACGGAAATGACGGGTATAATTCACATATGTATCGCTGGTTTCTTCTACCAACGGGCGCACTTTTCCCGTTTCGGCAGAAAGTTCAAGTACTCTGTACACCTGATGTCCGCGCTGGTTATATTCAAAAGTCACGGCACGGCTGTCGGGATTCCATTCGGGACCATATACTTCATATTGCCGGTCGAACAATTCGGTAGAAGGAATAATGCTTCGTCCGCTTTCCACTTCATAGATGCAGGGCACTTTAAAAGGAAGTTCGTCTCCCGGCTTCGCATACTCCTGTTTGTGAAGCTTGGGCTGAAGCTGGTCAGCCGGAGAAGATTCCACATAATAAACATAGCGCTTTTCCACCGGACGGATCTTGCAGGAAGCCACCTTCTTACTGTCCGGTGACCAGCGGATGTAGGCTGAATAATAATTACCCAGTGTCCCGTCCAAGCTCAGTTGCTTTTCTTTTCCGGTAGCCACCTCCTTTACATAGATATTCTGATTTTTAATAAATGCGATCCATTTACCATCAGGAAACGGAACCGGTGATGCCGTCTTCTCATCATCCACCTCCATCCAATGCTTTTGCCTGATAAGGAGGGGAACCGCACCTTCATTGACCAGCTGATTTTTCCGGGACGCATACATCCAACGTTGATTATTAAACACAAAGCGCAGCGTATCCAATCCCTTACTGACCGACAAACGCCCCAATGCAAGAGCTTCCGGCTTGACCTCTTTTCCGGATGCAGCACCCAACGCCTTTGCCAAACGATGAGAATCAAACAATTCTTTTCTAGCTTTCTTATCCGCATCCACAGATACATACAGGCGGCCGTCCGGCGTATTCCGCACATACCAGAATTGATGCGTACCCTCTATCCATTGCGGATTGACATTGGAATAGAAAACTTTGTCCGCACTGAATTTCTCTTTCAATGCATAAGCACGCCGATAATCATCGACCGTACCTTGAGCGACAGCCATGCCCCCACTAAGGAACATGGCTACCAGCCAACCTAACTTACCAACCTTCATTTTGAATTATTCTATTTCACTTCCCATTCAAACAAACCCGATGAATTATCGGCCGGCTGAACAACCTCCAGTTTTACCGCTTTTGTCTTTACCGGGTCAAAATTGACTGTATTCCCCGTACCTTTTTCCACTCCATACTTATCCGCTCCACTCACCGGTTGCCACTGGCCTTGTGCATCTTTATAGTACACCTTCCAACTTTGTGGTATGCGGCATCCTCCCCAAGGAGCATCATCATACCAATATACGGTAGCACTGGAAACAGTCGCTTCGGATGGGAACTCGTAGGATATCCATTCGGTAGTTCCCTGTTTGGGCCACCAATGGTAATAGGGTACGGAACGGTCATTCTCATCTTTCGGTACTAGACGGTCATTAATGGCGGAAATGGATTTCACCTTATGCGAAGCATCCACTTTGCTTTCCGATGCCAGCGTAGCAGGCATAGTCGGACGGGAAGCACTTAATTCCTGAGGCAACCACACTGCCATAGCACCTGCACCGCGGTGTGCCCAAGCATAGTAAGGGATCAACGTCAGCTTCACATCAGTAGCCGTCAGACGACCTCTGTCGTCATAGCCCAGAATCTGCGCATCCGTCTTCAACTGGTTAATGCCATAGAGCAAATCCGGTTTTTCAACCACCTCGAATTGAGGAGTGCGGTTCATAAACACGCTCAGCACATCAAAATCATTATCCGGCCATTCCGCACAATAAACGATCGGGCCACGCTCCACGGCTATACGTCCACGATCTGCCTCCACTTTATTATTGGCTTTCACTGTACGAGGTTCCATATCGAAATGGACAGCTACTTTATCCCCTTTCTTCCAACGGCGGTCTATGCAGAAATAACCGTCCTTCAGTTCACTCTGTACCGGTTCTCCATTTACTTTCACTGTATAGCTCAAACGCTTTCCATCCGAATAAGTGTACAGGTCACTGGGAACTACCTGATTACGCACCCATCCCGGAATACGGATTTTCATTGTAAACTGTCCGGCATTGTTCTTGTTGACACCGATAGTGACATCACCGTTCCAAGGATAATGAGTAGCCTGCTCCAAAGAAACAGCCTTGCCCTCTACCTTCAAGTTCGAAGTATTGGACATGAACAGATTAACATACACGTCCTTACCTTTCACCGCATACACATATCCCGGCAAAGAAGGAATGAAACGACAGATATTGGACGGACAACAGGCACAGCCGAACCAAGGCTGGCGCTGGTGCTGCCCGATGCTTTCCAACGGATTAGGATAGAAGAACCCGCCACCATCCAGGGACACGCCCGAAATAAGACCATTATATAAAGTACGTTCCAGCACATCATAATATTTTGCCTCACCATGAAGCAGGAACAAGCGGTAGTTGACATACACATTACCGATAGCCGCGCAAGTCTCACAATAAGCTGACATATTGGGCAGTTCATAGTTCTTGCCAAAAGCCTCCCCATTGCTGGTGGCGCCGATGCCGCCGGTAATATAATATTTCTTGCCCACAATGTTGTCCCAAATACGGTCTATGGCATGGATATAAGCCGTATCCCCTGTCAGTGCGGCCACATCTGCCATGCCTGCATACATATAAGCGGCACGGACAGCATGTCCCATGGCCTCATCCTGCTCCACTACCGGCTTGTGCGCCTGACTGTATTCATCCGTACGAGTAGTATGTCCGCGCTGGTCCAAAAAGAATTTGGCTTGATCCAAATATTTCTGTTGCCCTGTTACCAAGTACAGTTTGGCAAGGGCCATTTCAGCAATCTGATGTCCCGGCACACGGATTTGTTGCCCTTCGCCCGTACCTATCTCCCGGCATACACAGTCGGCATAACGGATAGCGATATCAAGGAAATTACGTTTTCCGGTAGCCTGGTAATGCGCAATAGCACCTTCTACCATGTGTCCCAAGTTATAGAATTCATGACTCAGTTCCTCCACCTTCTCCCACCGTTTGCTTCCTGCCCACTCATGCGGATGCTTCGGGTTCATGGTACGCGAAGTATAGAGATAACCATCCGGTTCCTGTGCCGCAGCGACAATAACCAGCACACTATCAATATACTTAGCCAGTTTTTTGTCCGGATAGGTCTGTAACAGATAACTGGCACCTTCTATCGTTTTGTACACATCGGTATCATCAAAAGCCAGACCGCCTACTTTAATGGTATCACTGGGATGGGCGGCATTGACAAAGTTAGTATAACGTCCTGTTTCCTCGCATTTGCTGAACGCCAGAGGAATCGTTACTTCACGGCTGGCATTCAACCGTTGCCCCCAGAATGAATCGGTTACTTTCACCGAAGTGAAAGGTACGGGGTCGATAGGATAGCCGTGCGACTGATTTTTTACTTGCGCTGTTCCGCCTGCTACGGTAGCAGTCAACAGAGCAGTGACTAAAAGTTTCTTCATGGTTCTATCATTTAATTGTTTATCATAGTTTTTGCAAAAATACATATTCCGGTCATAGGAAAAGGGGGAATCACTCTTTCAACGGCAAATATTCATCCCATAATTTCAATGAGTGCAGATAACCGGTAAAGGGCCAGTCTCCTTCGGCATTGCGTCCCAATGTGATGAATTGTGACGGTTTCACCAGCAACTGGATATCTTTTTCACTGACTAATTTTCCATTGATATAAACCTGTTCCATCCGCCCATCAAAGCAGATATAGATGTGCTGCCACTTTCCTGCCAATTCCTTCATGTCCTTATATCCTGCATCTTCATACCAGCCATAGTGATTGATTACTCCACAACGAGGCTCCGTGCCGTTGACCAACATGATTTTCTCCAATTCATCATGCGAGGTAGTAAAATCGGCCACACATTCATTTTCACTAATGGAATCATTCAGTACCCACGCCTCCAAGGTATAAGGAGCATTATCCTGCAAAGTGGCAGGAAGCATAAAACTGGAAGTATAGACCTGAGTACCCTCAAAATGAAATGCCTTTTTCCCTTTCACTTCTTTCACAACGAGAGGTAATTTCTGGGCTTCAAAATACCCTTTTACTCCTCGGTTTTCCAGATAAGGAACCGTATCGTTCACTACAAAATCATCGGCAGAAAGACTGACCACCAGCCCATGTTTCTGCTGATCGGCTACAGGCAGACGCACGATATCCGTTTCCGCATCGTATGCCTTTTCCGCTGCTTCCTGTTTCCAATTGTAGTAACGGAAATTGGTAATGACCAAAGGTTCGGTGGAACTATGCAGCGTAATCGCTCCTGATGAAAGACACGACCCCGCTTCATAACTCTGCCATTTACCTGACCTGTAAACCAACCCACTAACTGTATGCTCTTTGGACGAGGAGAGTAACGGATGACTATACTCCAATGTAGTTCCCGGTTCCAGTACCAACGCATCGCGTCCACCGATACGCTGTGTGCGTGCCGAACCTTCCTTCAATGTAAAAGCCCCTCCCAGCATCCCTTCATTGTTCTGCCATTCACGACCATTCCAATCGGCAGCGGTAAGTCCCAGCCATTGTTGCGGAGCCGATGCTTCCACCCCATCAAAGATTTTCAAGTTCCAGACCGCCCCGCCAAATCCGTTCTTCTGTCCTCCGGTAAAGGTAAGGCGGACATAACGAGCCTTCACCTTGCCAAAATCGACCATCGGGCTGCCTGCCAGACGATTATTCCGCTTATCAGCGAAAACAGACCAATGCTTGCCATCGACAGAAGTTTCAATTAAATATTGATAAAATTGTGTGCCATACTCAAATTGAGTCCAGATAGTTTGTATCTGCCGGGCAACACCCAAATCCACTTCTATCCACTCCTGTCCCATGCCACGAGGACGCCATAAAGTCCCGTTATTATCATCTACAGCATATTCGGGACGGAAACCGGCATCATAAAAAGAAGAAGCCCTCACCTTAGCACCCAATGCCAGATTTTTTGATTTCACTACAGAAGATGCCAATGCACCTATTCCGTCATGAGTGGGAATAAGGGATTTAATACTTCCATCTTCGGCAAACTCCATACGGTCCACACAAAGCTGACGATGAAATCCGCGGTTGGAATGCGGATTATCATGACGGTGATAGACCATATAATATTCATTGCCTTCTTTCAAAACGCTATGATGTCCCGGCCCATGAATTGTTCCATCGGCATTGGTTTCAAGAATACATCCCCGATAGGTGTACGGCCCCATAGGCTTGTCCGAAGTGGCATACTGCACCCGATAGGTGTGGTCGTGACAGGAACCCGAAGAATACATAAAATAATAGATCCCCTTTCGTTTCATCACAAAGGGTGCTTCAAAAAAATCCGTGGCTTCCGTATTCGGAATCAGACGCGTTTCAGTAAAACTCTTCATATCGGAAGCCAGTTTTCCGGCTCCGCAACCGAAACCTTTATAAATCCCCCAAGTCCCCCAATACAAATATACAGAACCATCATCATCCACAAAGGTCTGCCCGTCCAATGTAATGGCATTCGTCACAAAACGGTCGGGTACAAGAACAGCCTCACTTTCACCCAATATATTTTTCCAAGGACCGCGCGGCGTTTCACTGACCCCGCAATGAATCATACAGGGCTGACAATAAAAATAATAATAATTCCCATCCGTATGTTTCATCACATCGGGAGCCCATATCCAATGACTGTCCGGCCAGTTCATGGGCATTAACGTCCAGTTTACAAAATCCTTGCTGGTCCACACCTGTGCAGGACCGAAACCGGCCCCACTGCCATCCGTAGTGGCATACATATAATACGTATCGCCAAACTTCTTCACCGTGGGATCGGCAAAATATCCGGGAATAATGGGATTCCCCGTACCCGAAGCATTAAAAGGCTTCTGAGCAAAGCCTGTAGCAGCTCCCAACAATAAGGAAGCAACAACCAATCGTATCTTATTCATCTCTATATAGCAAAATTCTATTTGTCCCTGCGACGCTTATTCATGCACCACATTATGAATGGGAATTTCTATCTCATAAAAATATTCCTGCAACAACCGATACATATCCGGATCATACGTCTTCAGTTTCGTGCGGCGGTTCACCCAGTTATGAACTCCGTTTGCAGGTTCGGCATAGCGGTTACAGTTAAAGAAAGACTGTACGCACTCGGCAAAGTATTCCTCTTTATTGCTCACTGCATACGTCTTTTCCCACAGCCCTTTCCGGATTGCATTCTGACGAAGTGCCTCCAAACGCTCATTAAAGTCTGGCTCCACTCCCACTATACCTACCGTATGAATAAGGTGAGCGAACTCATGAATCAGGATATTCTCACCTACATATTTATCCTGCGGCAATGCCAGCAGATTCTCTTCTCCGCAACTGGATGAAAATTCATCTTCCGGTGCTCCGCCAAAACCACGGGCACGCCAGTTCCAATATTTAATGCTGTCCTCACAATTGCAGATATGGGCAAACTCCGGCAAATCGCAAGTTTCCTCATCTTTACCGATTATCATGACGTGGCAGCCTTTCTTCACCATGTGTGCCTTCACATCCGGACGTTTTGCCAACATCAAACTGATGATATCACAAGCTTTCAATAAGGCCTCATCGCTCACCTTTCCAGAAGAGGTGACATACAGACCTTCTGTCTCTATGTATTTCTGATAGAAAGAAGGAATATTTTTCCCTTCAGGAATACCGGTAACCTGTCCGTGAACAGGGCAAAGCTCCAACTTCATGGCGAATCCGCCACCCGACGCCAGATGCAAAGTCAACCGGCTGTCCTTATCAATCCGGATGGTTTCCTTCCGATAGTCCTCGGCCTGCTTGTTGGCATTCACACCGTCTTTAAACAAAACAGCCGTATAAGACACTCCTTCGGGAAGGAAAGAGAAATCGAGCTGCACATCACGTTCATCCCAATTGGTCATACCACCGATATACCAGTTCACATCCTTCTTACGCACTGTTACAATATATTTTCCCAACTCGCCCGAAGCAATAAAAGTAGAATCCACCTCCACAGGCAGAGAAGCTATGAAATCCACACATTCCTGCTCATTCAGATAGTTGGTAGGCGCATCACACAACATGGTAAAAGGAGAATCGTGTACAATATAGGCAGCCAGCTGATGACACCGGGTTCCCATGCTGGCCGGTGTGTAATACATAGCGCGCCAATCTGCCTTCGTGGCATTGCGCATAGCTCCCGGCGTATAATCCACCGGTCCCGCCATCATACGGATATAGGGGAAAGTAACATCATAAAGAGGCATATTATTCTTGATATCCGTCCATTTCACCTCTTCCATGCCGAACACGCTTTCAAAATTGATAATATGAGGATAGGTACGGTTGATACCTGTCGGTTTGTAAATGCCGTGCAGATCAAGGGTTAATTTATACCGGGCCGTCATCTCAGCGATGCGATACACCATTTCGACGGCAGTCTGATCATCACGATCCAGGAAATCCACCTTAAAACCTTTGATTCCCATATCCGCATATTTCTTACAAGCTGCTTCCAACTGGCTGTCGAGTACATTAAACACCGTCCAAAGCACTATTTCCACCCCTTTGGATTTGCCGTATGCTATCAGTTCCGGCAAATCAAGTTCGGGAATAACGGTCAGCATATCCCCGCTCTTCGGATCATACCATCCTTCATCCAACACAATAAACTCCAATCCGTTCCGGCTGGCGAAATCGATATAATATTTATACGTATCCATGTTGATACCGGCTTTAAACGGCACTCCTTTCAGATTCCAGTCATTCCACCAATCCCATGCCACTTTGCCTGTCTTTATCCATGAGGTATCACCGATACGGTTGGGAGAAGCCAGAGCATAGACTAGGTTGTTGACCGGCATATCCGTATCCTTCTCCGTAATGGCCAACACACGCCACGGATAGGAACGGGAGCCACGGCTACGGGATATAAAATCGGTAGTTTCAGTTACATATTCCTGCTTCCGCCAAGGATAAAAGTCTGTTTTAGCCGGATAAGGAGCAAAGACACCTTTCAATCCATACTTTCCCTGCTGTGACTGCACAAACATGCCCGGATAAGCTTCCAAATCTGACTCCAACAGGGTCAGTTTTACGCTGCCGCAATCCACGGTAACCGGAAGAAAAGCCAGTTTAGGCTGTGCTTTTGACAGAGGAGTGATGTCATATACATTCTGATAAGCCATCACCATCGGTTTTTTATCATTGGTGGTATAAGGAAGATAAGCCGTATAATCTTCCTTAAAATTAAACTCGGCCTGTTCCTCCTTTATAATGATATCCGAAGATTGTGTGGTATAGAATCGATAGGCGACTCCCTCATTGTATGCACGGAAGATGATTCCGAACCCGCCTTTCAGCTTCAAGTCGAGTTCGTTGCCTGTTGCAACGAACTCCTTGAAACGGTAAAAAGGTGATTCTATGTTATCCTTTATCTTTCTCCTTCTTTCCCCTGTGATACGGGGAGTTTTACCTACTATAGTTCCGTTTTCCAGAACCAAACCTATATTAGAGTGTGAGAGAATTGTATCATTTCCATGCATCACTTGGTAGGCCAGTTCGTTTCCGGCGCTGATTTCCACTTTCAATGTTCCATCGGGTGAAGAGAGTACATATTTCTTTTCCTTGGCTGCAAATGAAGCATTTCCAATCAATAAAAGCAAAGATAAAATTGCAAGACAGAGTTTCTTGTTGTTTTTCATAATCTATCGGTTGTATACGTTGTTCACTTGCAAAGTAAAATAAAAAAATTACAAGAAAGGGAAGATATAATATAATGTAATGGCAGAATCGTCCAATAAATCTCATTTTATGGATTTGACAGTTAGGCGGTTGTACTATTCTTCCATTCGTTTAGACTATTTTTTTATCCTCTTGGAGGTGTACGGTGTAAACAGCTATTAAAATTGCATATTCAACACAATAGTCGCTTTATACTGTACACCATTTCTGGTATATATCAGAGTAGGTTTCAACATATATTTCTGGCCGGCAACACTTACTCCTTTCCGGTGTCCGTATGTCATGGTCAGTCCACTGAATTCTACATAGACCGGTGCCGTATCACCCCAGTTGCCTACGTTGCCATTGGCTTCACACCAAAATCCGTTATTGGCAGTAGAAGTGTAAGCAAAAGTGCCGTCAGTCTGACCGAGTGCGATAACCACTTTGTCCTCGGCAGGTTCTGTACCTACACTGGCCAGTTTACTTTCCAACACGGCAGGCTTCATGACAAACGCCTGTGCCAAATCTTTATTTGTTTTCAGGTCCACCGTTCCTTGTGGATAATCCTCGGAACCGGCATTGCACTTCACATCGAATGTCAATGTAATATCTTTAGGCATAGCCGTCTCGTCAATAGAGAAATTGCCAAGCAAGTCCGTTCCTTCAAACTTTACTTTGTAAGGCCATTGCTCATCGTCAGTCTCATCATCATTCCATGGATGTGACTTATACTGAACGGGAGCGCCCATTACCACTAGGCATAATTTTTCTGTTCCGATCGGTATCGTATAAGAAACCACTCCTGCATTTTCCTTATTCATAGATGCGTATTGTGGAGCTCCATTCACAATAGCCACAAATCCATATCGCCATCCGGCTGCCGTATTGCCACCATTATTGTTGTAAGCGGTAGCCGTACCTGCCACATTGCCGTCGGCATCCAATGTCGTTCCCGGATCCTCTTCTGCCAAAGCACATCCCACAGCCAGTCCGGCAAAATTCGCCTTGACCGTTGTTCCGGCTTCGGGAACGTTCAATAGAATGATATTGAATCCAGTAGTGCCCGGACAGCTGGCATAGCCTACCTGATAATATCCTCCGGCTGCATCATACATTTTCGTTGTATAATTGCAAGCGGTCTCTGTGACATAATTCCGCACCACGTCCATATCATAAGTCACCATACGGGTAGCGTAGCCATAAAGTTCCGTATAAAGTGTTTGCAAGTCATTGTTACAGTACAGACGCTGATAAGTCATGAGCGGATCTTCCGGATAGCGCGACTGTGTCCAGACATTCCCTACCACATCGACTCCATGTTTCTGCGCCCAGTAATATTGCAACCAATAACTGGCATAACGCATCCATTCATGATTGAAATGGCGATGGTAATTGGCTTTCCACACATCTACATGGTAACCGAACAGCTCCGCCGGATAATCTTGGAACGACTGCCATTGCGCACATTGTTCCCAAAAGCCATTTCCACCTTCACCACTCGACCCATAACCGTATCTGAATCCTACTTGCGAAAAGTCCGCCTCTCCGTTCAACATCTTGTCACAACTTACCTGATACTGGAAACTATGTCCTATTTCGTGCGCAATGGTAGAACCTACCGGTTGGCAGGTGCTGGGATTTACCCACAATGCACCGATTGTATTGTCGTAACCGGAACCTGTAGCAAGCCACTCAGTCTGATACAGCAAGTAAATCTCCATCTTATATTTATCCAGAAAAGACTTGTTTTGCCCAGTGTCAGCAAACTTCAAGGTTTCGATATTTGTCCGGTAGAATTGTTCGGCCTTTGCCAATAAATCATCAATGTCTACACGCAATACCTCCGGCACTGACTCTGCTCCCGGATCGTTGCCGAACCCCGGTTCCCAAAACACGAAGAAATGCTCGCTTTGCTTCATGCGCCACCATGACCAGCGCGCATCACTGCGAAGCATATTCATATTACTAAACTCAATAGGTTTGTAATATTTATCAAAATCTTTGATATCAGCCGAATTCAAGGTTAACACAGCATTGGGATTAGCTTCCTGGCGGATATGGACGGTTACTTCGGATTCTCCGCATACTATGACAAGAGTTGCTTCCCGATAGTTTTCGCTATCATTCTTCTGCAACAACATGGGCAATGAAATTTCGCCTGCCTCACCTTCATATCGGGGCAGTTTAATCCAAGTGCAACTGGAATCGGTGGCACGGCTGGTTACATCTTCTACAGTGGCTGTCCAAGGACCGGTAGCGGAGAACTTTACGGAAGCTTCTGTCTCATCCCAAAATAGTGTTTTGCTTTGCTGACTGCTGTCTAGGGTGAGCTGGAGGATAATACTTTCATCCTCGCTGTCACTGCAACTGCTGAAGGCAATAAAGAAACAGCAAAAAATGGATAAAGCAAATAGTAATTCTTTGCACAATAATTTCTTCATAATTATAGCTTTTATTGGAGTCCCATTTAAATGCCTGCGGTAAAGTCAATATTTACCCCATTACCACTAACACATATATAAAGTTTTTGATGGTCATTCGTTTCAGCTAAAACATTTATAAAGCTAAAATATCCTAATAAAGTCACTAAAAGACTTCTTAATAATAATATTTTCACACATTTGTTTTTCTGAATTTACTAAATAAAAAAGAGAAACCAATATCCATTATAGATACTGATTTCCCTCGATAAAATATTATTCCAACGTTGCTTTAACAATAAACTCTACGAATTTACTATTATCCTCCTTAAGCGCATATACAAAATTTACATTAAAAACAGAACCGGAAGTTGAAGCTGGATTTCGACCTATATTAACCATATCACCATTCTCTTGTGTTTCAACAAACAAAACACTACCAGTCGAACCATCATCACTCCAATTCGTTACTTTTAAATTAGAAGTCAGCCAATAACCTATTCCACTACCACCAGCAGTATAATCACTAGTAGTATTCCATTCACCAGATTCACTATCGACCATATACAGAGCAATCGGGCCTCCCGGTTCTTTGCAAGCGGTAATGAATTCAGATAAAGTCAGCCCCAAACAACTTTCTATCACCTCCTGATAATCTGCAAATTCAATAGAAAATGCAGAATAGTCACCTGCTGGAATAGTATTGGCAACAACAATACGTCCCGGATCAGTAACGGTCACATCAAAAGCAAAACGTACATAATCATCAAAATTTGCACCATTGTTTATAGCAAATCCAACGTTAATGGAGATAGCTGTACCTACAGAAGCGGTTTCGAGCACATTAAGAACCAGCTCCTTCTTTGTTGCATCCAACTCAATACTAGCTATACCAGAAGCTGCATCACAAACACCGCCTGCCGTATTATAGTACCAACCGTTGGTACCCTTGGTAGGAGCTGTTCTATTCCAACAGTTTTTCGATATATTGATAGGATAAAACACCACACTCCCATTAGACAATGCAGCCAACGTCTCATCCCCAAATACGTATGAAACTTTTCTGCATAATCAGTCAGTTTAACCGTCTTCGCTTCCAAACGGCTGATGGGAAACTCTGCTTTGGTAGAAACCACAGCATCCGCATTCGTCTTCAGATAGGGATTTTCATTCTCCCCGTACACATGCTTGCTGGTAGCATCCTCCGGATCCGTACTGCATGCAGCCAGTGACAGAGTGAAACAAGCAATTAAAGCATATATAAAATTCTTTTTCATCGTACTTTTCTTTTTTTAATTAATGAATTCATTATTCGGCACCACCATATCCCGGATTCTGCTTCAACTTAATGTTGCCATCCAATGCAGACTTAGGTAACGGAAAAATATCACAATGCCTGTCTGTCTTATCCGTCTTCGCATCTTTGCAAAACCATGACTTGCCATTATATACATTCTGATTGGTTCCGTTTATACGGAAACGGATCAAGTCCTGACGACGGTGATGCTCTGCCACAAACTCCCAGGCCAGTTCGTCCAACAAACCACCCAGTTCAATATCATCGCCCCCTTCTTCTGTGATAATCCAGTTATCGGCTTCTCCCATGATTCCCTGATTCTCCCGATGTCCGTAGTTATAACGGCTGCCACCCTTCAATTGAGCTACAGTAACCGTTGCTTTACCGGGATCGGACTTGAAGGCACGTTGGCGTACAGCTGTTACCAAATCGGCCGCCACTTGCTCGCTTTCTCCATTGTAACCACCTAAACGAAGCAAGCACTCCGCTTTAATAAAATAAGCATCAGCCAAACGGAAGAAAGGCACATCATCATAAGAAGTTCCATAGTCGCCTGAAAGTATTTCATATTTCACCAAGCGTTCACTTTCAAAGGGATAGCAACCGGGATTGTCTATACTATGTAATTCCCGAGTATATACCAAAGGTTCACTGTCCACATAAATGGGAGCACCGGCATAGTCATATTGCTGTCCTGATATCCAACAGTCTTCATAGCGGCTGTCTTCTTCATCGTATGTTTCCAGAAATTGAGGAAGAACAGCCGCCCCACCGGTAGCCCATCCGTTAAACTGCCACGTTGCACGTCCGGCTACATGCATCCACATATTTGCCATATAGTTACCTCCGGCATAATTGAATTCAAACGGAATACCAAAGATAATTTCAGGCGAACCGGAAATATCTTCTCTAAAATTATCCGAATAATTCGGAGCCAAAGAGAACTTGCCACTGTTAATCACTTCATTTACCTCATCAATAGCCTTTCCGTAATAAGAATTATCAGAGTAATCATTGAACCATGCATTGTGGTTCAAATACATTTTTGCCAGAAGCATATTGATGGCATAGTCGTTCAGCTTACCCATTTCTACTTTTGTTCCACATTTCCCCTTTACATCCGTCAACTCACTGATCAGGAAATCCCACATCTGTTGGGGAGTTGCCTGTTCGGGCAACCATCCGTCTTCATGTTCATATTGCGTATCCAATGGGATGTTGCGGAACAAATCGAATAAAATATAATAATAAAGAGCGCGATAAGCCCTTAATTGCGAAGAAGTGGTTATATCAGCAGCAATGACTTCATCTGCCAACAGTTTGTTACAGGCATTGATACCGGCATAGTTACGATTCCATGTATCATTGAAATGGGCTATCTGTGAATGGAACTGATGTTTGTGCATAGACACGTACAAATCTCCCCAGCCGATACTGATCCGATAAGGAATACACCATGAATCGGACGACTGGTCCATCATATCGGCATAACTATACCATCCCCAATACACATCACGAAGACTGCTGTATACCGGAGCAAACATGGCCGCCCGGTCTTTTTCTGTAAACTCATACTTCTCGGAAGCAATCGTATCATAAATCGTTTCGCTCAAATCTGTACAACTGCCCAAAGACAAAGTACAAGCTCCTATCGCTGAAGCCCAAAGTGCTTTATTGAATATTGTTTTCATGTTAGTTCTTCATTTAAAAGTTAGAAAGATACATTCAGACCGAAAGTGAATGAACGGGTAGAAGGATATTTATCGCGCCAGTCAATACCCAAAGACCAAATATCACCATTTGACATTTCAGGATCCAATCCATCATATCCAGTAATGCAGAATAAATTATCGGCAGAAACATAAGCCCGGATATTTTTCACAAACTTACTGCTTTTCAATGGAATGTTATAGCCCAACGTAATGTTAGTCATTTTCAAAAAATCACCATCCTCCAAATAATAGCTTACAAAAGTCTGTTTTTGGGCTGTTGATAAGGTATATTGTCCACCATAAGGAGCCTTTTGCACAGATTTCAAGCGATTATAAGCGATCGAGTTGTTCTCATAATAAGCACGAGGCTCGTTCAGAATCTTAAAACCAAACTGGCCTGTCATCTGGAAAGATAAATCAAAATTTTTATATCTGAACGAGTTGTTCCATCCCAAATACAATTTAGGAAGAGCATTCCCTAAATATTGACGGTAGTCATCATTAGACAGCATATTGTCTGTAAACTCTTCAATCTCACCAGTCTTCGTATTCTCAACCATCCAAAGTCCGTTTTCTGAAACACCAACGGACTTCATGCCATAAAATTGTCCCATAGATCTCCCCACTTCCATCCGCTGGGTAGAAAGACTGATAGGTTCACCCAAATAAGCATGATCTATCTGATTTGAAGTCTCATACAAGTCATTTGAAAGACTCAATAATTTGTTCGCATTATGAGAGGCGGTAACTGTGGTTTTCCATTCAAAATCCTTTGTCCGTACAGGAATGGCATTGACAGCAATTTCAATACCTTGGTTACGCATCTTGCCGGCATTAGCCAAAGTCTTGTTATACAAATTGGGAGGAGTCGGTACCGTAAAATCATATAGCATATCCGAAGTCTTCTTCTGATATACATCAATAGAACCACTCAGGCGTTCATCCAATACAGCCCAGTCCAGACCAATATTAAATTCCTTGGAAGTTTCCCATTTCAAATCAGGATTAGGATTGGATTTTACGCTTAACCCCTGATGCCAGACGCCATTATCATAGAAATAAGGAGAACCATACTCATACCGGGTTAATGAATTATAAGAGTCACCTACAATGACACCTGTCACACCATAACCGGCACGTAACTTTAAGTTATTCAGCCACGTAAGGCCTTCCATGAATTTTTCGTTACTGATAGTCCATCCCAAAGAAACAGAAGGGAAAGTAGCCCATTTATTGTTCTCACCAAATTTGGAAGAGCCTTCACGGCGTACACTCAGCAGAACATTATATTTATTATCGTAACCATAGCTTACACGTCCGAAGAAACCAATCAAGGTATTGTCATTCTTGTAACTGCTCATGCCGGCTTTTCCATCTTTCAAAGCTGTACCTAATCCCAAGTTATTCCAAAGATAAAAATCTGTTGGATAATCATAGTTATTAGCTCCAAAACCTTCATTTACATTATACTGGTAATTATATCCCACCAATGCATCAAAACGATGTTTATTCCAAGTATGATTATATTTAGAAGTAACTTCCAGATTATCTGTGGTATATTCATTCTGAGAATGATAAGCATATCCTGTGTGATTCTCGCTCTTCTGTGAAAAATATTCGGAAGTATAATATCCACGATTATGATCACTAGTAACCCTACGGCTTAACATGAGGTTGGTCTGCCAGTTTTTAATCGGTTCAAAGGTGATATTCCCCGTCATCCGGGTATTCTCACTATTGTATTTACCATCCTGTTCACGGATGATACCTACCGGATTATAATAATAATTTACGGCAAAATTCTCGTAAAAAGTTCCATCCTCATTCCAGATGGGTTCAGTAGGGTTACGCATAATAGCCTGTCGGTAAATACCCAGACCTGCCGCATCAATCGGACCATTCTTATGGAATGTCTTTACCATATTGAAATTCACTTTCAACATATCATTTAACATCCAGTGAGAAACATCAAACCTCATTCTCATCTCTTCATTATAGGTCTCAAGCAACACACCTTCCTCTTTGCGATACGTAAAATCCGCAGAATAAGTGGTATTTTTTGATCCTCCGGAAATATTAAAATTATGGTTATGAGTAAATGCAGTACGGGATACCGCATCCAACCAATCCGTATCATACCCTTTATCAGCATAGTTTGTCAATCCCTGACGGATTTCCTCTGCTCCATAGAAATCAAGCGTCTTGCCAAACTTGGAAAGAGACATATACCCGGAATAATTGGCAGCCGTACGCGACTCGCGCTGGCCGTTTTTTGTAGTAATCAAAATAACGCCATTAGCACCTCGTGTACCATAAATAGCTGCCGCAGAAGCATCCTTCAACACATCAATAGAAGCTATGTTTTCGGGGGAAACCGTTCCTAAACCACCTTCTATTCCGTCCACCAATACCAATGGAGTAGAGCCTCCCTGCAATGAAATCACACCACGCAAACGAATTGTAGATTCCGCATTCGGATCACCGGAGCCTTTCGCAATGGTCAATCCTGCCACTTTACCTTTAATCAGTTCGGCTGCATCTCCAATCTTACCTGCTGTAAAGTCTTCGGCCTTCACAGAAGCCACCGCACTGGTTACATCTCCCTTGCGCTGCGTACCATAACCGATTACAACCACTTCATCCATCAGTTCGGAATCGTCTTGCAGGGTAATATCTTTCTTACCACCATTTCCGACTGGAATTTCCTGAGTCTGATAACCG
>ERZ826242.1063-NODE-1063-length-33007-cov-38.099417_pt1 | contig 33007 bp, 28 predicted proteins | sample MGYA00519871_ERZ826242 | MGnify/ENA primary metagenome ERZ826242 (study PRJEB31778, sample SAMEA3449226) | human gut metagenome | biome: human gut; feature: human-associated habitat; material: faeces | place: United Kingdom | collected 2010/2012 ...
GAGTTAGTTTTGTAAAATTATTTTTTTGCTTTTCTTTTTCTACTTTTTTCATATATCTTTTTCCTCTCTTTCTTTGGTTTTTATACATAGAACTAATACGTATTTTTATTATATTGTATATTTAAACTTTTTTCAATGATTATTTATAATTTTTTGTATGTTATATTGCTTATAGAAATTGATTTTGTATTTTTGGTTAAGTATACGCTGAATAGTAACCATTTCTTTAATAACATATATACAAAATTAAGCCAAAAATGTTGTAATGACTGATAAAATATGATATACTTTCACATGTTATATGTTAATAATAAAAGTATTGCATATATAATAAATTAGGAGGAGATTAATTTTATGCTATGTTCAGTATGTAAAAAAAATATGGCAGTAGTTTTTATAAATAGTTTAGATAAAGAAGGTAAATCTACAGGTAAAGTTAAAGGATTATGTCTTGAATGTGCAAAAAAGCAAGGAATTGACCCTTTATCTAATATTGTAAAAGAAATTTCAAACATGTCAGAAGAAGAAATGGAAGAAATGTCAAATCAATTTAGTGACATGTTTAATAATATGGGTGGAATGGATGGTTTTCCAATTAATGAAGCTTTAAATGATCAAAGTGAAGATGATGATGGAGATAATGAAAAAAAAGGAAACTTTTTTAACCTTTCTAATATGTTTAATATTTCACCTTTTAGTAATAAAAAAGAGGATAACTCAAATAATTTAAATAGTGAAAAAAATAATAATAAAGACAAAGAAAAGAAAAGAAAGAAAAATAAAAAGACTAAATATTTAGATACATTTGGTGAAAATTTAACAGATAAAGCAAGAAATGGTAAATTAGACAAGGTTATAGGCAGAGAAAAAGAACTTCAAAGAATGATACAAATTCTAAATAGAAGAAGTAAAAATAACCCTGCTTTAATTGGTGAACCTGGTGTTGGTAAAACTGCTATTGTAAATGCACTTGCTATTGCAATTGCAAAAGGTGAAGTTCCAGGTAAACTAATAAATAAAGAAGTATACCTTGTAGATATGACTTCTCTTGTAGCTGGCACACAATTTAGAGGTCAATTTGAATCAAGAATTAAGGGTATGATTGATGAATGTAAATCACTTGGTAACATCATACTTGCTATTGATGAGGTACACAATATTGTTGGTGGACTTGAACATGACAACTCAATGAATGCGGCAAACATGTTAAAACCTGCTCTTGCTAATGGTACTGTTCAACTTATTGGTGCAACAACTTTAAAAGAATATAGACAATACATTGAAAAAGATAGTGCTTTAGAAAGACGTTTTCAACCAATACTTGTTGATGAACCAACTCCTGAAGAATGTTTTAATATTTTAAAAGGTACTAAAGAATATTATGAAAGTTTTCATAAAGTAGTAATTCCAGATGATGTGCTAAAGAGTGTTGTTGAACTATCAGATAAGTACATACATGATAGATTTCTACCAGATAAAGCTATTGACTTACTTGATGAGGCTTGTGCAAGAGTAAATCTTGATGATATAACTTTAGCAAAAATAGAAAAAATTGAAAATGAAATCTCTAATATTGAAGAAGAGGAACAAGAACTAGAAGATATTTTAGATAGTACAAAGGAAAATGATAAAAATGACGAAACGGATATGTCCTCTTTTGAAAAAGCAGCTAAATTAAAAGCAAATAAATGCAAACTTCAAAGTGAACTCGAAAAATTACAAAAAAAACTAAAGCCAAGAATTGTAAGTTTTGATAATCTAGCTGATGTAATTGAGCTTTGGACAAAAATACCTGTTTCAAGAATTAAGACTGCAGAAACAGAAAAACTTTTAAATTTAAAATCAAATTTGAGTAAAAAAATAATTGGCCAAGACGCTGCAATTGAAGCATTATCAAATGCTATTTTAAGAAAAAGGGCAAATATTCGTACAACTGAACGTCCACCATCTTTTATATTTGTTGGACCTACAGGTGTTGGTAAAACTGCCTTGGTTAAAGCTTTAGCTTATGAATTATTTGATAATGAAGAAGCTGTTATAAAGCTTGACATGTCTGAATATATGGAAGAACACAGTGTTTCAAAACTTATCGGTTCTCCACCTGGATATGTTGGTTATGATGAAGCAGGTAGACTTACAGAAAAAGTAAGAAGAAATCCATATAGTATTGTTTTATTTGATGAAGTTGAAAAAGCTCATCATAGTGTATATAATCTTCTACTTCAAATACTTGATGACGGAAAACTTACAGATTCACAAGGTAGAAGTGTTTCCTTTAAACATACTATTATTATTTTAACATCAAATCTTGGTACTAATTTTAAAAACGAAGGGTTTGGATTTGCAAATTTAAATATTGCAGATGATATGTTAAAAAATAATGCAAATTCTGCATTAAAAGAATTTTTCTCACCTGAATTTTTAAATAGAATTGATGATACAATTGTATTTAACAAATTATCTTTTGATAATATACTAATAATTTCTAATATTCTATTAAAAGAATTACAAGAAGAAACTAAAAAAAGAAAAATTTTATTTGATTACACAGAAAATGTAACTAAATTTATTGCTAAACAAGGATATAACGATAAATTTGGAGCAAGACCTTTAAAAAGAGCAATTCAAAAATATATTGAAGATGAAATTGCAATTAAGCTTATAAAAGGTGAAATTAAGGAAAATAAAAAATATACTATAGATATTAAGGATAATAAAGTTGTTATATCATAGTAATAAGAGAAATGACACCAAATTAATTGGTGTCATTTTGATTATTTGGGTTCAACCATGTAAATCATTTCTGAATTTGTCTGTATCTCAAAAATTCTGTACTTGCAACCCTTTTGAACTTCAAGTTCTTTTTTTTCTTTTATTTTGCCCTCAAAGCCCTTTATCTCTTTGAACTTATCATCTGTGTATTTGTAAAATTTCTTGCCAAAATGATAAATCGGCTCATTAAGCTCAATAATTGATGCGCTGTCTGTAGAAAAACTATTTCCATAAGGATAAAGTCTTCTTACTTTCTTATAGTAAATTTCAATTACCGCACCTATAAAAGAAATAGATTTTACAATCCGTTTCGTGCTGGTATCAGCAAGTACAAGTTCATTTGGTACTGTGATAAAATCATCTGACGGACGAACTAACTGAAAAAATAACATAATTTTAACTCCCCTTCTTAATTTATAATTATGGTTTCTATTAACTAACGATAATATTATACCATTTTTTTGAACACCTGTCAATATCAACTTTCAATATCCTCAATAATTAAATTTAGTTCCTCTTTACTATTAGCCTTTATTCCTTGATTTAATTCCTCTAACATTTCTGGATTTAATGTTTCCGAATCAACTTTTATTTTTTTATATACCATTGTTGCACTTTCATCTACTATATTAGATATTACAATTTCATCATCTTCTAATTTTACTAAAAAATGATTTGGGCAATTTTGTTCTATCTTTCTAGAATATACAATCTTCTCATTACTTTCTTCTTCTATTTCATATATATTTCCATTATCCTTTTGTTTATTATTTTCTTCATCTTTTACCTTCTCTATTGTTGTTCCATATATAGTATTTTTATTTTCTATAACATGACCACACTTTATATACTCATCTTTATATATAACTTCAATATCATATGTCTTAGTGCTTACTGGTGTTGTATCGTCATTTTTTATTTCCTCTTCCTCTGCTGTAGTTTCTGTATAATCAGTTAGATTTTCATCATTTTTCGTATACTTAAAACCTACATATATTCCAAAACTTAAACAAAATACAAATACAATAAACACTAAAAATCTATACAAAATATTTTTTTTCATATCATCACCTTTTTATTATAATCTGTAAAAAATAGAAATTTATACCAATTTTAAATTTTAATTTTATATGCCCCATTTTTTTCAGTTATTTTTATTTGTATATTATGATTTTTGAATGTTTTTAGTGTATCTTCTGACGGATGATTGTATACTTTTTTCTTAGATGATATTACTCCTACTTTTATATTTAGATTTTCAATAAATTTATCACTACTTGAAGTTTTTGAGCCATGATGTCCAACCTGATATACATCAATTTTATCTGGTAATAATTTAATATTTTTTAAAATGTTTTCCTCTGTTTTTTTAGTAGCATCTCCCATAAACATTAAATTGTTGTTTCCAGCTATAACAGTTGCAACAATGCTATTTGCATTTGCTACATCTTCATCTTTAATTTTTATATTTATATCTGGACTTAATATTTTAATTTTTATTTTTCCTAAAATTATTTCATCATTTCTTGTAACTTCAACTTTTGCAACATTATTTTTATTCAATAATTTTATAAATTCATAATACTCTTTTTGTTCTTCCTTTGGAACCGAATATATTACCTTTGAAACATCAATGCTGCTTAATAACTCTTCACTTAAACCATTTATATGATCTGTATGAAAATGTGTAAGAAGTACTGCATCTATTTTTGTAATATTTTTCTTTTTTAAATAATTTAAAAGAATACTTGAAGCTAAATTTTCCTTGGTAGATCCCATGTCAACTACAATATTTGTACCTTTATACCTAATAAATGCCATATTTCCCTGTTCGACATTAAAATATATAGCATAATTTGAATAATAATTAGTATATACATAAAATATTTGAATATATAAAATTACTAAAATATAACCATAATTTAAAATGTTAGATATAATTTTTCTAAATTTTATCTTAAAAACTAGACTTAAATATTTGCTATAATTAATGCTTAAAACTAGAAAATAGTATAAAATTATGGTTATGATATCTGGGGATGCAAGTTTTATATTAAATTCTGAAAAGCAAGCAAAGAAACTAGAAATATAAATAATGACTCTAAGAATAATGAATGTTGTATTTGCCAAAATTTCAAATACATATGGAATAAATGACAAAAAAATAGTTAAAAAGCCCATTATTCCAAATATATTGTCTATATATGAAATTATTATATTTGAAATAAAACTTGAAATATAAAATGAATTAAAAAAATATATTTGAATTGGAAAAAGTAAAAACTGCACTGCTAAAGTAATAGAAAATGGATATGTAAAAAAGCAAAAAATGTTATATACTAATTTTTTTAATTTATGTGGTTTGGTATATTGTATTCTTAGTAATTTTTTTACTCTATTATCAATAAAACTTAAGATTTGAGTTTGAAACATAACTATTGAAATTACTGATATGTATGACATTAAAAGTCCAATGTTAAATATACAAAAAGGGTTATATATTAGTATAAAATAAAAAGAAAGAAAAATTTTAAAATATGTATTAATGTTCTTTTCATGTTTTTTTGAAATATTAGTTATTACCAAAAAAAGACTTGCTCTTACAATCGAAAGTTCAAATGAACAAAATACACAAAACACAAAGGTTACAATAATACAAAAAATCACTGAAGTTTGTTTATTTAGTTTTTTTACAATATATGATACAACAAACATGAGTATCGCTATATTAGAACCAGATACTGCCAAAAGGTGACTAAGTCCACTTTTTTCAAAATTTTCTTTAATATCCTCATCTAAGAATTTATCATCTGAGTATAACATACTTTTAAATAAGTTATATTCTCTTTTAGGCATTACCCTTTCTAAATTATTTGATATTTTATCTTTAAAATTTAATATTATTTTTACAAATATATTTGCTGTTTTAACATCGCACAATTTTACATCATAGGTAGTTATTGTTCCTATAATATTTTTTGAGTTTAAATATTTTTTATAATCAAATTCATAAGGATTTCCTAGTTTTTCTGGAATACTTATTTTTCCTCTTAAGCTTAATTTATCTCCATATTTATACTCTACATACTTGCTTAAATTTTGATTTATATCTGATTTTGAATATTTATTTTTGTAAATATTTAGTAAAAATTTATCACCGATTATATCCTACTAAATATGATATCTTATCTTCACTTACACTATTTATTTCTTTTACAACCACTTCAATTCTACTAGTATTTTCTGTAATTTTATATTTATAATTAAATTTATATACTTTAAAAATTACACTAAATAAAATAAGTAATATGCTAAAAATTACTGTTATTATTTTATGATTTTTTATATATTTTATTATCCTTGCCATATGTATAATTATATCATTTTTTTAGCAAGAAAAAAATAACTAGACAGTCTAATTTCCTGTCTAGTTTTGTAAATAGTATTATTTTATATTTTTTATGGTTTTAATGCTGTAATAGGTAAAACGTAAATTCCATCTTTTCTTTTTACAACAGCATTATATAACCCACAAATAATACACATAAATTTAGGTTTTACTTCAGCTAAGTTATAAAATTTCTTCAAATTATCTGCTGCTTCCTCTTCCATATTTGAGCCTAGTTTTATTTCTATAGCACCGTATTCACCATCAGATAATTCAATTATTGAATCTACTTCCAATCCAGAAACATTATCTCTATAATGATATAATTTTGCTCCTATATTTTGAGCATATATCCTCAAATCCCTCTCACATAACGCTTCAAAATATAACCCAAACGTATTTAAATCGTTCATTAGTTTTTCAGGTGTTATATTAAGTGCTGCACATCCTAAAGATGGATCAGTAAAATGCCTTTTAGGATTTTTTCCAACATTTGATCTTGAACGAATTTTATACATAAATGAGTCTTGATTTTCAATCAAGTGTAATCTATTTAAGACATTTAAATAATCAGATACAGTGTTTCTACTAATCATTAATTCATTTTCATCCGAAGACTCACATATATCTTTAACAAGAACACTGTTACTTGAAATAGAACTTTCATTTCTTGCAAGAGATCTAAGTAACATTTCCATTTTATTTTTATCTCTTTTTATATTATCAATTTCAATAATATCCTTATCTAATACTGCATCAATATAACTTCTTGTTACTTTCATAGCAGATTTTGTATCCAGATCGATAACCTCAGGCCATCCTCCTCTAACAATCAGATCAGCTAATTTATTAAATTCTGTTTTTTCAACTAATTTATTCGTAAATTTCCCCTTAAATAACTCTGAAAGTGAAACATCACCACTAGATTCCCCAGATTCATATAATGACATAGTATACATTTTTATTTTGCATATTCTTCCAGCACCTGAATGGTGTATTTTATCTGTTACAGGAGTAGCTGAACCTGTCAAAATATATTTTCCTTTATTTTTATCTTGATCACACTTAAATCTAACTGCATCCCAAATTGAAGGTACTTCCTGCCACTCATCAATCGTTTCAGGAAATTCCTTATTTAATACTAAGTTTACGTCCATTTCAGCTAAGTGTTTTTCTCTAAAATTATCCTCTGTATTATTTAAAAAGGCTACGCTATTTGAATGATTAAGCGCTGTCCACGTTTTTCCACACCATTTAGGTCCTTCAATACTTAATGCACCAAAAATTTTCAAATTTTCTTCTATTTCTTTATCAACTAATCTCTTTTTGTAGCCTGCTTTTGTTAATGGCATTTTATCACCTCTATATATAGATTAACATATTTTTTAGATTTTTTCAATACATTGTGCACTTTTTTATCATTTTGTTGTGCATTTTTTAACTATTTCATTGTGCAACTTTTAATTGCTTTGCTGTGCAACTTTTAAATTAATCCAACAATAGTAGCAAATGTTGCGTAATCATCATCATTTCTCATTGTAGCTTTCCTAAAAGAATAAAAATCTTCTTCATTGCAACATGTACATATATTTGCCACTTTTATATTTTCCTCTTTTATTCCAAGCTTTTCTAAATCATTTTTAATTACATATATAAGATCAAAATGGTATTTTCCATCTTTATCTCTTGTTATATATTCATCTTCATTATGAAATACCTCTACAAATTTATCTTTGAATTCATCTTCTAAGCTTGTAAAGCAACATTTTCTAATTGAAGGTCCAATACATACAATCATATCTTCAAATTTAGAATTAAATTTATCATGCATAATCACTGCAGCCTTTTTGGATATTCTTTTTAATGTTCCCTTCCATCCACTATGAACATTTGCAAATATATTATTTACAGGGTCATATATAATTATTGGATTACAGTCAGCAGTAGTTACTAGAGTATTTATATTACTCTTATTTGTTATATAGCCATCATAACACTCCTCTGATAAATTATTAAAATTATACTCTTTTTTATTATCATTATCTAAAATTAAAATATTATCAGTGTGATTTTGCTTTGCTTTATACACATCATCTCTTTTTATTTTCATATTTTTACACATTATATCTAAATTTTTATATACGTTTTTTATATTATCTTTACCAACAGTTCTAATATTTAAACTACTATATACTCCATTACTTACTCCACCATGTCTTAATGTTATCATATGAGTTATTTTATCACTATATTTTTCTAATATTCTAAATTTTAGGCATTCAAAATCTCCATTTTTTATATGAATCAAATCTTTATTATTATAATCACTCATATTTTATCTCTATTTCCTTTCCTAATTTAAATGAATATATATATGTTTTTTCAACACTAATTCCTGTTAATTTTTCAAGAGCTCTCTTATATATATCAAGTTGTATATTATATTTTTGTATAAACATTTCCTCTTCTTCCAAATTGTCTGTTTTAAAATCAACAAGTGTAATATTTCCATTTTGATTTATATAATATAAATCTATAATACCTTGTATTTGACTATTTGAAATTTTACTATCTACAAGTATAAACTCCTTTTCTTTATTTATTTTTTTACATTCTTTTAATTCTTTACCAATTTTAGAATTTAAAAATTTATATATTTTTCTAATCATATCAGAAGTTATACTTTCTTTTTTTACTACATTATCAGAAATTAAATTTTCAATATATTTTTGTAAATCCTCTTTAGTACTAATTTTATTATAATCAATATACATAAGCATTTTATGCATTGTTGTACCATAATTTGCTCCACTTTGTATTTTATTTTCATTTATACATTCTGGAATTTCAAATGAGTATTCCTCAACATCTATATTATTTTCTTTTCTTTTTAACTCACTTACACTAACTCTTGATTGTAAATTAACATCATCTAAATATTTATATTTAAAATCAAGATTATTTTCTATAATAGATGATAGTTCCTTTATTTTTACATTATCAACATCTTTTCCATTTAAAAAGTTTTCTATATTCATTTTTAAGCTTAAGTTTTTAGTATCTCTTTCATTTTTATCTTTTAATTTTATACTTTCTATTACTTTGCTTTTATTTAGTATATTTACATCAAAATACTCATTTTTTTCACTATCATTAAGAGTTGAAATAGCAAGTAAAATATTTGAAAAATAATCACTATTTTTTTCTACAATTTTGTAATTTACCTTACCATTTTCTATACTTATTTTTTGATTTTGAATAAACTTTTCGTAATCATTTAATGTACCAAATATTATAAGTTTTTCTTTAGCACGAGTAAGTGCAACGTAAAGCATTCTTAATTCTTCAGATTTGCTATCCTTTACTATTTTATTTTTTATAGCTTGTTTTATAACAGATGGATATGTTATATTTAAATCCTCTTTTACAACATTTACTCCTATTCCAAGACTACTTTCCATAACTATAGTATCTGACGTATCCCTTATATTATATTTTCTTGTTGTATCGCATAACATAACAACAGGAAACTCAAGGCCCTTTGATTTGTGTATTGTCATTATTCTTACTACATCTTCATTTTCAGAAATTATTTTTGCTGTAGCACTACCACTATCTACTTTATCTTTTAAGCTTTCTACATATTTTAAATATGTAGATAAACTACCATCAAAATTATTTTCATAATTTATAGCTATGTCTACTAAATAGTTAAGATTGGCTTTTTTCATTTTAGCTGTATCTTTTTCAAGTAAGTATTCATTATATATATTTGTTTCTTTATACAATTTTAAAATGATTTTTGATACGGAATATATCTTTTTTATATTTATGTATTCTTCTAGGAATGTTATAAAATATTCAATTTTTTGTAATAGTATTTTATTGTCAACTTCTATGTTTGTATTTTTTAACTTATCTTTTAATATATCTCTTGAGATATAAAGAGAATTATACATACATGTATTATTAGCAAGTGATTTAATTACAAGCATTTCATCTAAAGTAAAATTACCAATTATACTATACATTACACTTACCATATACACATCTTGGATAGGATTATCAATTACCTTAAGTAAAGATAAAACAAGTTTTATCTCATCGCTTTCAAATATACTAGAGCTAACATCACAAAATACAGGTATTCCATTTTCTTTTAATACATTTTCTAGTATCATTCCCTTATCTTTAATGCTTCTTAAAAGAATAACTATATCTTTATATCTTGCTTTATGGAACTTCTTTTCTTTTACATCATAAACATTAAACTTTCCTACAATATTTTTTATTTCTTCTAAAGCCATTCTAGCTTCTATTTCAAAATTTTTAAGTTCAGATAAATACGCATCACCCTCATTATTTTCTTTGTTACTTTCTTTGTCACTTTCTTCTTCATCTTTTAAATCTATTACATTAATTTTTGCTCTATAGTCTAAAGATTTGTCTTCCTCATATAAAGTTGCTCCAAACTCTAATTTTTCACTTTCAGAATAATTACAATTTCCTACCTTATCACTCATTATCTTTTCAAATATTTTATTTATGCTATCTATTACTTGTTTTCTACTTCTAAAGTTTTTATTTAGTAAAATTTTTACACTGCCTTTACTATCAGCATTATTTACTTCATAATTTTTGTATTTTTCATTGAAAATCTCTGGCATTGCTTGTCTAAATTTATATATGCTTTGCTTTACATCACCTACCATAAATCTATTATTACTATTTGAAATAGCCTGTAAAATAGTTTCTTGAACCATACTTGTGTCTTGGTATTCGTCAGTATATATCTCTTCAAATTCACTTCTTTTTTGTTTTGCTATTTCTGTAAGTTCATAATTACCATTTTCATCTTTTTTTACAAGTAATTTTAGAGCTAAATGCTCAATGTCATTAAAGTCTATTAAAGCAGCATCTTGTTTTAATTTACTATATTTTTTATCAAATTCAAATATTATATCATACATGTAACTAACATATTCATAAGCTATTTTATTATCATTTAAAATATTACTACTAGTTTCATATACTTGCTTTTTCAAATCTTCTATTTCTTTTTTTAATATTTTATTTCTAAAATATAACACATCCTCTTTTAAATCAATATCTTCTCCTTTGTACGCACTCATTCTAGAAAAGGAAAAATTATTAAGCATAGTGTATAACTTGTCCCAAGAGTCTGCATTATCTAATATAGATTTTATATATGTAACTTCTGAATCTAATATTTCATATATCTTTACAAAATCCTCTTTAGCTTCAATTAATTTTAATTTATTATTTCCTTCTAAAAGGAGTAAATTTAAAGATGAGATAACATCATCATAAATTTCTTTTCCAAAGTCAGTTTTTACTAAGTCTATATTATCTAAATTTTGATTGTATTTTTCAATATTACTTTTTAACGTATCAAAAGGATAGGAAAAGCTATTAATGTATGAATATATTTTTAAAATATATTCTGTTAGTTTATCATCCTTTGACGAAAATAATTCAAGAAATTTATATAATTTTTCTTTCTCAAAATTATCTTTATTTGCTTTAATGTATAACTTTTCTAATACATTATTTATAGCCTTAATTTTTAAAACATTAGAATATGATTCATCCACTATTTTTATATTTGGATCAATCTCTAATACATCAAAATTTGCACGTATTAATTTTAAACAAAATGAATGTATTGTTTCTATATTTGCTATATTTATATTTTGTATTTGTCTTTTTAAAAAGGCATTAGACTTATCTTTGTCTAATGCCTCATATATTCTTTTTAAAAGTCTTTCTTTTAACTCACTTGCAGAAGCATTTGTAAATGTTACAATTAGTAGTTTATTAATATCCACATTATCATCTATGACACGATTAATAACTCTTTCAACTAGTACTGCTGTTTTTCCACTCCCAGCAGATGCTGATACTAATATATTACTATTTCTTTTATCAATTGCTTCTTTTTGTTTTTCTGTCCACATAAACTTCTCCTATTATATTTTAATTATTAATGTATAATGCTACCCTAAAACTATATGAAAAGCCAAGATTATTACTTATTTTGTTACGTGAAGAAACTGATGCATCATTCTTTAATGTGTATGCTGAGTTCCCTCTTGTGACTACTCCATTATTATCAACATACTGTTCCATTGTAATTTCTTCGTAATTACCAGACAGATCAAAAATATTTTTTTTACAATACTTACTATTTATTCCTGTTTTATTTAAAGTCTTAGTATCCACATTACCATATTCATATGAATTTTGAATATATTCTGGATAATTTTTTTCTATAAATTTAAGTGCAAGATCCCACTGTATTCCATATATTAAAGTAGAAATTACCCCTGTATTATTTGATAAATCTGAAGGTAAACCATATTCAGAAATTTTACTTGTATTTACGTACATAGCTCTTGAAAGTTTTTTTGCATTATTTATATCTGGCATATGCCATACTGTGTTATACCCCTTAGACACAGGTAAAACACTTCCATCTACTTTTGTTTTATCTGCTCCATTAGGTAGACCTGCCTCATATCTTGCAATATAGAAACCTCCATTTTTTCTAACACTTTCTTTCATTAAATTAAATTCATCACCTTGTATATCCTTATACTTTGAAAACTCATCTTCACTCAAATTCCAAGGATATGTGACAAATTTAGAATTAAATTCAGTATCATTACTACTTTCAACAGGTATCCAAACAAATTCATTTCCATTATCATCTTTTATAACAAGTCCATTGTTCCATCCATCTGCACTCCCCCATATTGCATCTCCAACATTAATTGGTGCAAAACCTTTTGGAACAATAGGGTTATAGTATGTACCGCTACTTTTTAGATTAAATGTTTTATTTTCATTAGCTATTTTACCTATTTCTAAAGTATTATTACTTGATAATTTAAAAATTCTAGTAAATTTATTTTTAGATATAGAATTATCTACTGCTGTTACTTTTACATATTTTATATTTTCAGGATTTTCATGTCTTTGCTCTACTATTTTTATTTTTTCATTAGAAGAACTATTTACAGATGTTGTAGTCACATTAGAATAGTTAATGCCATCAGAACTTGTGCTTACTTCAAAAGTTGATACTCCTTTTTTATTTACAAAAACTAAGTTATATAACAGTAAACTTTTTGTGTTTTCTCTTACATCCATTCCAATGTACATATTATTATCTTCATTATACAAACCAATTTTTAAAAGTGTACCATTTTCATTTTTAGATAACACATTTCCAGCTTTATCTATAACAATTAACTGTATTCCTTGAATATCTTTATCTATTTTTAAAGTAATATTTCCATTTTTATCAGCAACAGCTCTTCTTCCCTTACTCTTTAAATAGTCAATATCATATTCGTTTATATTTGGATAATAATTTTGTAAATTACCATTTCCATCATATTTTGATAAATATTCGTATCTTACTTCTTTTATACCACTATCTACATCTGAAACATTTATAGGGACCATGTTATAATCATCTTTATACAAAAAATTTGATGAATCAATTATATAGCTTGGTAAGGTAGTTTCATAATTTGACATATCAACATCTATTTTACCTAACAAATTTTCATCCTTTTGTTTTAAAAATGTTATTTTTTTGCTTTTTTGCTCAGAAGATTTGAAGGCATTGCTCTCCTCTTGTGTAAAACCATTTAACTGACTCAAATCGTCAAAACTAAATTCATTGTTTCCTTCATTTGTAACTAATTTCTTTTTTGAAACATTTGTTGCTTCTAAATATATCTGTTCACCTGATTTTAAATTTGCTTGCACATAAATACCAATATTATTAGCCCAACCTTTTGTTATTTTTTTTACAGTAATTCCATCAATACTTTGAACAGAAGTACTACTATCACTTTGATAGCTCATATTATCATTTAACTTTACTTTATTTGTTAGCTTTGAAGAAAGTGAAAAATATTTTTCATTTTTAACCTTTATTCCAGCAAGATAATATACATTCATAGATGGATATGATACAACATATATATCCTTTGGATTACCTTTTTCTTCTGTACCTCTACTTGTAGATTCAATTTCTAGTTTCTTTAAATCAATTGGATAATATTCCCCTAAATTATCATTTTCATCATTATAATCATTATTTAATTTTAATTCATCTATAAATTTATCCTTGTTTTCTTTTCCAACTCTTGAAAGCAATTCTCCTTGATTCATAACCATATCTTCTTCATTTTTAGAATCTTCAACTTTTATAGGGAAGCTGTTGTTTTTCATGTAATATGATGAAGTCAAGTCTTCAACAGAAGAAAGATCTGTTGCAAAAGCTGCAAGCTTAGAATTTCCAGATACATTATTTACACTAACTATAATTATTGAAAGAAGAATAAGCATTACAATTATTGTTACAATTAAAACTATTAAAGAAATTCCCTGTTTTGATTTCATATTATCACCCATAATTTATCACCTTTTAATTATATTTATATACTTTTTACACATACAATTATATATTTTATTATTACATTTTTCAATATATTTATATGTTATTTAAAGAAAAAATTTTGGTAAATTTTATACTTACCAAAATTCTACACAATATCAAAAAGATCATATGCCCCATCAATAGCGTCTAGCCTTGGACTTAATTTCATTTTTATATCAATTCCACTTTCTAGGTCACTTAATAAAGCTTTTGTTTTCTTATCTCTTACGTAAATTTCCTTAGGTCTACCATATTTTGTTATAAATTCAATCAACTTATCCAAACTCTCAAAAACATAATCAGCTTCATCTTTGTAATCGCTATCTTTTATCAAATCATGCATCAATATATAGCCTGATTTCCTATCTGCTAAAATACGCATCCTTGGGAATTTTATCTTGCCATCTTTTTCTTTAAGCTCTTTAAGCTTAATAGGTAAATAATTTAAAAATTCATATTCAATTGATAATTCAGTTTTTGGAATTTCTTTTAGCCGATTTTTTAAATGATCAGATATCTGTATAACGTTAAATTCACTATCTGTAAAAAACATATCTGTAACATTATGAATAAAACATTGATTTTCTTTATCAAAAATTCTTAAAAGCGTCTTTCCAGCTTCAAAATCAATTTTAATATCATTTTCTATTATATTTCTTACCATTTTATAGTAACTAGTAAACGCATCAATTGCTATTTTAACTTGCTCTATATCTAAACTATATGCTTCATAGTCCTTTTCAAATTTTTCAAAAGCAATCCACGTTCCTCTAAATTTAAGTCCTAATTTCTTTATAATTTTTTATTTTCATTACTTATATTATCTCTTCTACAAAAATTACATAGAATTCCTTCTTGATAATTTCTTAATGTTCTTAAAGGGTAATCATTATTTGAAAATTTCAAATATCTCCCTACTTCTTTAGAATCAAATACCATAATACCTTTGTGTAAATCTAAACAACCCATTGTAGCAAAATAATATACATCATTTTTTTATTACTTATATACATCAACAAATTATTATCAGTAAGTTCCTGCCAAGGTTCAAGTTTTAAAATTTTATCCACAATACTATATAGCTCTAGCCATAACTTTTTATTTTTTTCTTTCATAATTTGTCTCCCATATTTTAAGTGTATTATATTATCTTTTTTATAAATTACAATACATTTTTATAATTAAATTACAAAAATTAATTTAACTCCCCTTTTTTATATTTCATTAAAATACAAAAAAAGAAATTAAATCTACTAAATAGACCTAATTTCTTATATTATATATTTTAACCTAATTAATCTGTATTACTCCATCTGTGCATGTTATTGTTTTAATTGCACTATTATATTTCCACTTTGTATATTTATCTATTCTATTCCATTGTTCTTGTGTTCCATTATATGTTATATTGGTTAAACTACTACAATTAGAAAAAACACAAATGCGAATACTTGTTACACTATCTGGAATTGTTATATTGGTTAAACTGCTACAACCAGTAAAAGCAAACTCTCCAATACTTGTTACTCCCTCTGATATGGTTATACTTGTTAAACTGCTGCAACCAGCAAAAGCAAACTCTCCAATACCTGTTACGCTTTCTGGTATTGTTATACTTGCCAAACTACTGCAGTAACGAAAAGCATTACTTCCTATACTTATCAAATTATTTGGTAACTTTATACTTGCTAAACTGCTACAACCAGAAAAAGCATATCCACCTATACTTGTTACTCCTTCCGGGATTGCTATACTTGTTAAATTACTACAATTAAAAAAAGCATAAGGAGCTATACTTGTCACACTTTCTGGTATTGTTATACTTGTTAAACTGCTACAATCAGAAAAAGCCCAATCACCTATACTTGTTACACTATTTGGTATTGTTATACTTATTAGACTATCACAACAATAAAAAGCATATCTACCTATACTCGTTACACTATTTGGTATATTTATTTTTTTTACTTTCCTAAAATTATGAAAAGCGTAACTTCCAATTTCTGTAACAGTATCTGGAATTTCTACTTCTTCTATTCCAGCTATAAAACTTCTATAACTTTCAGTTCCTAAAAATGCATAATCAGATCTTATAGCTGTACACCTAGATGGTATCCTTATTTTAGTTTTTCCAGCTAATTTTGTTTCATCAAGTCCAGTTATAGTTGTTCCATCTTCTGCCCATAAAAAGCAATTTTCATCTGTTGCATTGTTATCCCACTTTGTTGCATCAAATGCAACTTTACCTGATGTTGAGATGTTTAGATCATTTGCCCATGTTTTTTCTTTTTCACTTAAACTATCCGTTCCTACAAGTTGGTCATCTTGTATTATAAATTTGTCTTTATATTTTTCTGTAAAACTTGGAATATAATTTTTTATTTTGCCATAATCTGATGTTGATATTTTCTGGTCCCTTTGACCTTGCTTATCAGTATATTCTTTTGCTACTGTAAGTGCTAAATCATCCTGGAATGCTTTTACATCTTCTTTAAATGTCGCCTCTTTTGCACTATCTACTGGATTATTTTTTGTTATTGTAAGTATTACCGCTGCTGCAAGTATTATTATCACTATTATTGTTACAATTAACACTATTAGTGATATACCCTTTTTTTGAGTTAGTTTTGTAAAATTTTCTCCTATTCCTATTTTCATATATATCCTCCTCTTTATATATAAATACATTTATAGTATAACAGAGACAAAAACTTTTTTCAATATATAAAATATAATTAAATTATTTTTATATGTTACAATTTTGACTAGTGAAAATTTAGAAATTAAATAATTATATGAGAAAATTGGTATAATGTACATTTAGGAAATTATTAATGAGCCAAATATTAAATTCGTTATGTATATTATATTGCTAATAAAATTAGATTTATATTTTTGATTAATTTTTAGCTATATTCTTTTTTATAACATTGCTATTTTACATATATTTTGATATAATTTATATGGTGATTAATTTGGAAAACTTAACACAAGAAAATATTGAAAGTGTCATACAAAAAATATTAGAAGATAAGAAATCTAAGTTTATGTATACATTTAACTCTAATTCTGAAAATGATACTCTAATGCTAGGTTATATACTAGCTAAATATATGAATTCTTCAACAATTATTACACTAAGTGGTGAACTTGGTTCTGGAAAAACAGTTTTAGTAAAAGGAATTGGAAAGTATTTTAATATTTTAAATGATATATCAAGTCCAACATTTACAATAGTTAATGAATATGATACGCCAGACTTTCCTATTTACCACTTTGATGTATATAGGTTAAACGATATGTATAACTTTTTAGATACAATCGGAACTGATTATTTTTCAAAGGGACCTTGTATTATTGAATGGGGAGAAATAATAGAAGAAATACTTCCTAGAAATACTATACATATTGAATTTAAAAAAGAAGATAAAGATGTAAGAAAAATAAAAATTTGGAGATGATAAAATGAATATTCTTGCAATTGATACTACAACTAAAACTGCTTGTGTATCACTAAAAAAAGAAAAAGAATTATATACAGATAAAATTGAAAATGAGATAACACATTCTGAAAAACTACTTCCACTTATTGATAAGGTACTACAAAATGCAAATTTAAAAATATCTGAAGTAAATAAACTTGCATGCATAAATGGTCCAGGTTCTTTTACAGGCATACGTATTGGACTTGCAACTATAAAAGCAATAGCTCAAGTTAAAAATTTAGATATATTTTCAATAAATTCATTAGAACTTATTGCATATACTACATTTGTAAAAAAAGGACTTCAAAATAATACAAATATTATATCTATAATATCAACTAATAATGATAGAGTTTTTTATTGTATATATAATATATCAATAAAAAATGAAAAATTAGTAATGAAAAATCTATGTGAAATTCAAAATGAATATATAGATGATGCCACAAAAAAAATTAATGATTTTGTAAACATTAACAAAAATACATATATTATTTCTGGTAATTGTATAGATGAATTTGAAAGTGAATTTGCAAAATTAACATGTGATAAATATAATTTTTATCCTTCAACAAATGATTGCATAAATATAATGAATAAAATCTCAAATTTAGATGATTATATATTTAATGCATACACATTAAAAGCTACCTATGCTAGGCCATCACAAGCTGAAAGGATGAAAAATGCAAAAAATTAATTTAAATGAAATTAAAATTTTACCACTTGATGTTAAAAATGTAGACGATGTTATTAATATTCAAAATAATTTAAACATCCACATTCTATCAAAAGAAAATATTTTAAATGATTTAAATAATAGTAATTTTAAATGTCTTATGGCTATATACAAAGAAGAAATTGTTGGATATATATCATTTAGTTATATTTTTGATATAGAAATTGAATCTGTAATTGTAAAATCATCATATCAAAGACAAGGTATCGGAAGTTTACTTTTAGACTATATATTTGACTTTGCAGAAGCACATAAAATTAATAACGTTTTTCTAGAAGTAAGAAAATCAAATTTTGCTGCTATATCCTTATATAAAAAATTGGGATTTAAAGAAATATCAGTAAGAAAGAATTATTACAAAAACAATGAAGATGCATTAATACTAAAAAAATAGTCAATCTTTCTATTTGATGTTTATACTCAAAATATTGACTTTTTTAAAAAAGAGGTGTATAATTGCGTTACATAATTTTATAATTCTAATTCAAATTTGGGAGGATATTTTAATGAAACATTTTTTTCGGATTATTTCTTTAATTTTTATTGCAATTATTTGCTCATTTGCAATTTGTGCATGTAATATTTTTGATAATCCATCTCAAGCTCAATCTTCTGCAAACGTTGCAGAAACTGAAGATAATTCAAATGAAAAATTTGATAACTATGTTGTTACGGCTGAATTAGTTAATGTTCGTAAAGAACCAAACACTAAGTCAGAAATAATCTGTAGCTATTACAAAAATACACTTATTCAGGCTTCCAAAACAAATAATAAAGATTGGGACAAAATTAAACTTTCAGACAAATCAGAAGCATATATTTATTCACCATACATTTCACCAATATCTGATAAAAAAATTGAAGTTTATGAAGATTATCAAATCGTAGATAATAACGTGAAATATGCTGTTATATCTGGTAATGATTATGCGAATTTACGTTCTATGCCAACAACTGAAAGTGAAGTAGTTGCAGTATATCAGAAAAATGATACTCTTGAAGTCCTTGGAACAACAAAAAATGGATGGTATGTAATAACTCATGACGATGTCACCTGTTATATTTCTTCGGAAGTTGCTACCGAACTTTCTAAATATGAGTATGATGGATATAACAAAAAAGTTAATAAAGGAACTTTTGATGAAAAAAATTATACTCTTATAGGTTCATACTCAACATATTATTCATCTTCATCTTCAAACAGATCATATAATCTTGAAAAAGCCGCAGACAATTTAAATAATATGATTATTGAGTCTGGTGCAATGTTCAATTGGTGTAGAGATATGGGTGCATGTGGAAAAGATGATGGCTACAAAGAATCAATAGAAATAGTAAATAATGAGTATGTAACTGGTTACGGAGGCGGTATATGTCAAGTTAGTTCAACATTATGCGCTGCAGTTATATCTTGCGATAAAGATTTTACTTTCATTGATAGAAATCATCATGCAATTGCTCAATCATATATTCCTGAAGATCTGGATGCAACTGTATCATATCCTGATTGTAACTTTATTTTCAGAAATGATAATCCATACAGTGTGTTTATTACAACACAACATGATGGTTCAACTCTAACTGTAAATATTTACAAAATGAGTAATGTTATAGTTTAAGTCAAAGGGGCTGTAAAAAAGTCCAAGAACAAAAGTGACTTCGTCACTCCACCACTAACTGCTTTTTTGTAGTTAGTGGTATTTTTAAAGATGTTGTATTTAAGTTTCCACCTATCTCTAGGCCACTCTTTTCTTTAACAGTCGTTGTTCTAGGACTCTATCCATCGCAATTTCTTGGTTTGGACTACTTTTTTTATATATTTTCTTAATATATTTAAACTTCCATTTATATCTGCATTTATTTTATAAGATGATTATATCCCACGCTTGTTCTATAGTAAACATTTGTTGTGTATTTTTATATACTTTTCATCGCATTTTTCGACAAGAATTATATGATATGTTAATTTATATATTTTTTAAAAAGTGCTATAAAAATTTGGGCATGGTAGTTTCAATATGACTTTCCTATTATACAAAAAATGAGTGAAAAATTTCACTCATTTTTCGTTTGGACTTTTTTTACAGCCCTCCCATTTTTACTATTGAAAGTATTATGTCACTTTTTTTTGCTGTTTATCTTTTCTTTCTTCTTTTTAATTTTCTTACGATATTCTTCAAATTCTCTACTCAAAGTAATACTATAAGCTAATCCAAATATATTATATGATGCTACCTCATCTTCAAAAAACGCAATAAGTGGAGAAAAAATTAAGTACACCAACGGAATAATAACCTTTAGTTCTGTTGGTATGAAAGGAATTTTAGCAAAGAAAATCACAAATACAACAAAAGAACTTCCAATTATTATAATTTGTACTAATATCCAAAAAAAATAAAAAAAATTATAAAGTGAAATCTTTGGCGGTTTAGAAAGATAATATTGGTAATATTTTAATACTATCCAAAGTGCTGTAATTCCAAAAAGAATTGCAGTAGTTATAACGCTTATAGCCAAATTAAAGAAGCACCCAATTACAAAAAGTGTAACAAAAAAACTTACATAAAGAATTGAAACTACTTTTTCGGACTTTGGACCTCGTAATTTCCACTTAAGCTGAGAAAATACTATAACATTTAACATGTATCCAAAAAGAATAACTGTTATTGGAATAGCAACTGAAGCTTCATGAAATCCCCAAAGATAAGCACATTCAGCCAGAATTACTGTAAAAAATGTGTAAAATGAAATACGATCATCAGTAAGAGCCTCAAAACCATCAAGCCAGACGTCAATCAAATTCTGGGCTAAAATTAAAACTTTCATTTGTTTCCTCCTTAAAATAATTATTTTATTTGAGATTTAATATATATTAAACCTGAAAAACAGGATTGAAAAAATTTACAAAAACATTTTACCACATTTACATAATTTTATCAACAGTAATAGAAATTTTTACATTATTTTTTTGTTTGGCAATTGTCTCACTCCTAAGCCACAATCACCACATCTCCATCGTCCAGAAAAATAATAATTCCTTTTTCATGTTCTCGTTATATTTTTAGTACTTATCTTTTTTTATGAATTTTAAGATTACCACAATATATATCATTTTTTAAAATATTCTTTATCATATAATTCATTTCTAACGTTATTTTCAACTTAATTTTTTATTACGAATATTTTCGAAATTCCCTTGAATATTTTTTTCCTTTATAATACAATATATATGATATATTATTACAAAAGATCTGAGGGGGACATATGAAAAAATTTAAAGAATTAAATGTTAAAGATTTAAAAAACGAATGTGAAATTGAAGATTTTAAATTTAAAAAAACTACTGAACTTGAGCCATTTAATGGAATAATTGGTCAAGAAAGAGCTATGAATGCTATAAAAACTGCAATGCAAATACCACAAAAAGGATTTAATTTATATCTTTGTGGAAGTATTGGAATAGGTAAAACAGCATATGCCTTATCTGTTGTAAATAATCTTGCAAAAGATCAACCTGTTCCAAATGATATTTGCTACGTATATAATTTTGAAAATCCAAATGAACCTATTTCAATAGTTTTGGAACCTGGAATGGGACTTGAATTTAAGAGAGATATGAATAGATTTATCTCTTCCCTTCTAAATAGACTTTCTAAGGATTTAACTGGTGATATGTATGAAAAGGAAAAGAAAAATATTCTGGATAGATATGAACACGCAAAAGAAAAAATAATGAAAGAATTTGATAAATCTACTTTTGAACAAGGCTTTAAAGTAAGAAATACCAAAGATGGAATATACTTCTCTCCTGTTCATAACGGAGTAGTTTTAAATGAAGATGCATACAAAGTTCTAGATGAAAAATCAAAAAAATATTTTGAAGAAAAAGGTCCTAAAATTCAAGAACAAACATTACAAGTATTAAAAAAACTTGATAATTTAGATAAAGAAGCTAAATCAGTTATTGAAGAATGGGAATCAAATTTAACTACTTTTGCTGTTACTCAATGTATGAGTGATTTAAAAATAAAATACAAAAATAATTTAAAAATTCAAAATTTCCTATACTCTATTCAAAGTGATGTTATTAAAAATATTGATTATATAAAACAATATGAGGAGTCTCAAAGCAAAAATAATCAACAGGTTCCACAACAAATGATGATGCAAATGTCAAGAATGACTATAAACAAGCCATGGGATAATTACAGAGTAAATTTACTTGTTGATAATGACAAGTTAATGCATGCTCCTGTTATTCAATGTAAAAATCCAAATTATTATGATTTATTTGGTAAACTTGAATTTGAAACATCTCCTGCTGGAACAAGAACTAATTATATGTTATTAAAACCAGGTCTTGTACATAAAGCAAATGGTGGATATTTAATTGTAAATGTAAGAGATGTACTTTCAAATCAACCAACTTGGGAAGCTTTTAAAAGAGTAATTAGAAATCAAGAATTATCAATAGATAGTTCACGTGATATTGCCCAACCAATAACTATTGCAAGTCTAAAACCAGAACCTATAGCTATTAATATGCAAGTAATTTTAATTGGTTCTGAAATGCATTATCAACAACTTGCTGCTATGGATGCTGATTTTAAAAAATTATTTAAAGTAAAGGCTGATTTTGAAGATACTTATCCTAGAAACAATGAAAATATAGAAAAATTAGCTAGATATATTGCCTTTGTTGAAAAGAAACATAAGTTACTTCCATTCTTAGCAAGTGCTGTTAAAGAAATAGTTGAATATAGTTCAAGATGTGCAAATGATAAAAATAAATTAACTGCTGTACTACAAGATATTTCAGATATTGCAATTGAGTCAAACTTTATTGCTAAACAAAGTAAAAAGAAATCCGTATCTGATAAAGAAGTAAAACAAGCATGTGTTACAAGAGCTGAACGTTTTGGAAAATATAACGATAATTTAAATCAAATGATTACTGATGGAGATATAATGATATCAACAAGTGGAGAGAAAGTAGGTCAAATAAATGGACTTACAATAATGATGAATGGAGATCTATCATTTGGTCATGCTGTTAGGGTTACTGCAAATACGTTTATTGGAAAATCTGGAGTTATTAATATCGAACGTGAGGTTTCTATGAGTGGAAATACTCATTCAAAAGGTGTATATATTTTATCTGCATATATTGGTGAAAAATATGCTCAAGATAATCCATTATCACTTACTGCAAGTATTTGTTTTGAACAACTATATAATGGTGTTGATGGTGATAGTGCCTCTTCTACTGAACTTTATGCAATATTATCAAGTCTTTCAGGTATACCTATAAAACAAAGTCTTGCTGTTACAGGTTCTGTAAATCAAAAAGGTGAAATTCAACCAGTTGGTGGTGTTACTGATAAAATAGAAGGTTTCTTTAGGGTATGTAAATCTAAAGGTTTAAATGGTGAGAATGGAGTAATAATTCCTATCCAAAATGTTAAAAATTTAAATCTTAGTGATGAGATTATAAAAGCTGTAGAAGATGGAAAATTTCATATATACCCTATTTCTTCAATTGATGAAGGCATTGAAGTATTAACTGGTATGAAATCTGGTAAATTACTTGAAACAGGCGAATATGAAAAAAATTCAATAAACTATCTCGTTCAGAAAAAACTTAGAAAATATGCACAATGTTCCAACAATAATTAACAAAAGGTGAGTCAATGGCTCACCTTTTTATATATTTGATACACTCTTATCATATTCATCAAAATAATCTTTTACTTGTTCTATATCAGACTTATACTTAGCATATCCATTCATTACTTTTTGGGTATTATCATTTCCTTTTCCAAGAATTAATAAAATTGAATTTCTATCTAATGATATAGCATAATTTACAGCTTTTTTTATTGCGTCTTCTCTATCATCTATTTTTTCATAATTATTAGTGTATTCTTTTAAATATTTTTCAATTTCGCTAGAAATTTTAGATACTTCTTCAACACCTGGATCATCAGCAGTAATATATACCATATCTGAGTTTTTTCCTGCAACCTCTCCCAAATTTTTTCTTCTTATTTGAGCTTTGCCACCAGGACATCCAAACACTGTTATTACATATCTATCTTTATACTCATTTTGTACTGTTTCATATATTTTTTCAAAACTTAATTTATTATGTGCAAAATCAACAATAGATACTATTTTATTATCTTTAGTTTTAAATAACTCCATCCTACCCGCAGTTTTAGCATTTTTAAGACCTAAATACATATATTTACTATCAATTCCTAATGTATATGTTATTGCAATAGCTGCAAGTGCATTTTCTACATTAAATTTACCAGGCATAGGAATGACAAATTCTCTATCAAACTTATCAGTTTTTACCTTAAAATGTGTTCCATCATTTTCTACCATTATATCATATGCATAAACATCTGCATTACTATCTTTAGTAGAAAAAGTAATGATGTCATTTGTATATTTCTTTGCACATTTTAATATTCTATCGCTATAATCAGAATCAAGATTTACACAAGCTCTTTTTGTATTCTCAAATAATTTTAATTTGCAACTAAAATAATCTTCAAAAGTTGGATGTTCTATTGGACTTACATGATCTTCTGAAATATTTAAAAATACTCCTATATCAAAATTTAATCCATAAAGTCTTCCATATTTTTTAGTATAAGCTTGTGATGAAACCTCCATTACAACATTTTTAATTTCTGAATCTACAGCATTTCTGAAATGTTTATGTATTTCATAAGATTCTGGTGTTGTTATATGTGACTCAAAATTCTCAATACCGTCATATGTTGTAAGAGAAGAAATTATTGCAGTATCCTTTTTCAAATTTTCTTTTGCATATTCATCTAAAATATATTTAGTATAAAAAGAAGTGGTAGTTTTTCCTTTTGTACCTGTTATGCCAATTTTAGTTAAATATTTTTCTGGAAAATCAAAATACATATCTGATAGAAGTGATAAAGAGTTTCTAATGTTTTTTACAATAATCCCAGGAATATTCACGTTATATTTCTTTTCACTTACATATACAATTGCTCCATTTTTTATTGCAGAATTTAAGTATTCTTCCTTAAAATTATCACCTTTACATATAAACATAGTATCAAAATCTACATTATTTGAATTATATGTCATATAATTTATTTCTATGTCAAGAATGTCATCACACATATTTAAGCTTTCTATTTCATTATCTTCTTTTAATTTATTTATATATTCTCTAACTTTATATTTTTTCATGAATTCTCCTTTAAATCTATATAATATAGTTTTTCACCATTACTTAATTTTCCAATATACTTTGCGCCAAATTTTTCATAATAATTATTTAAATCAGTTTTTAAATATATTCTCTTATATCCTCTTTTTTGTGCTTCACTTAATATTTCTCTATTTAATATTTTTGAATAACCTTTATTTCTATATTCTTTTTTTACATACATTGTAGCATACCATGGACCTAAATCACGTCTTTCATCGCTATCATTTGGAAATAATGATATAAATCCAATTAGTTCATCATCATTTAGTAATATTAATTTGCAAAAATCATTCTTATTTAAATTATTTTTTACCTTTTCTATTTTTTTATTTATTCTATCTTCAAAAGACTCTTGAGGATCTTTTGCCCATTCATTATGCTCTAAAATAGCAACTTCCCTTAAATATTCTATTTTATCTTTTATATTATATACCTTAAGCATATTTTTCACCAAACCTTAATATTTATGCTTCTATATTACTTATATATTTTACCATTATGCGTTATGAAATACAATAGAAATTAAAAGAAAAAAGAATAATTAAAATATACACATTTTAATATTAAGCTAAAATAGATTTGAAATTAAAAAATTCCCTCTATTATATAACTATTGGTTATTTCCAATTCATTATAAAATAGAGAGATTTCATATATTATTATATATTATTATATATTTTTTTATTTGCAATATATTAATTATTTTTTAAATTCAATTGCCTGTTATTTTGAATAATAAAAATTAACCTTATTATTTGTAAAATAATACCCAAAAGACTTAAGACAGCTATACCTATATAGCATTTTTTTATCAATATCGTAGCAAAAATTGACATGGTCATCAGTATAGAATAAATTATTATACTAATAATTACAGTAGCTACACTAATTTTATCTTCTTTATTATCATTTTTTAAATTTTTAAAATTAACAACAGATAAAATTAAAATTTGACAAATAAAAAGAAAGGTAACATCAAATTTTGAAGATTCAATTATTTGTTTTTCAAAATAATCTTTAGTATCTGACGGTAAAAAACAAGTCACAATCAAGTTACAAAACATAAGTATAACTAATATAACAGATATAATATTTATTATTTTAATCACTTTATTTATTTTTTTCATACATTTAACTTCTTTCTTCGTCATTTCACTCTTATAAATTCATACAGATTATAACTAACCCAGTTCATCATTCCCATAGAAGTACCATTATCTTCTAATATAAGACTAAACTTTGTAGTATATGGAGAGGTTAAGCTTTCCCCATTTACAATTCTTTCTTTTGCACTTACCGTTAAAACGTATTCAACGTATTTTTGATCTGTTGTGTCTTTTTCCATTGTATAACTTGCCTTAATAACCGAAGTTTTTTTATCAGACGTATATAATTCAAAATTTCCATCTTTATCTATTTCCAAATACATATCTTTATTTGGAGAATACCATTTGCCATATATTGAACCTGCTTTTGGTGTAACAAGGTAAAATAACATAAACATAGACAAAGCTATACCAACTGAAGAAATTACAGTACCAACAATTGGCAATACTTTTTTTACTCCTATCTTTTTTCTTCTATTTATTTCTACAATTCCTAAAACAATTCCAACTATTCCAATTATAACTGAAATATATGGAAAAATTATAGCCAAAATAATAGAAATTACTGCTAAAATTAAACAAGCTATTCCCATAAAAACAACCTCCTATATAAAATTAGTGTTATATATTAAAATATAACATTTTTTCATTATTTGTATTAGTACACACTAGTGATTTTCTAAATTTTTTAATTTTAAAGCTTTATTATTTTTATCAATTAGGTTTGCTCTAATAATTTGCAAAACAAAACCAGCTATTACTAATGTAGATGTAATAAATAGTCCGCTTACTAGCAAAATAACAAATGGAATGTGAAGAACTATACTTATTATTGTTGTTGTTAAGCTTATTTTTTCATTTTTTTTGTCATATATTAAATTTACTACACTGAGTACGATTAAATTTAAAATAATAAAGGCAAAAATAGGTGCGAGCAACTCTGAAACAATAACACCAAGACTACCAAGTGGTGCAAATACAAGACTAGGAAAGTTATATCCTAAATAAAATAATAAAAAAGGCTCAATAAATACACTAAAAATCATTACTGAATGAATTACTAAACATATAATATTTATAACTTTTAATTTTTTCCTTTCCATATATTCCCCCTCTTTTTTATAATAAAAAATATACATTCATTATACACAAAAAAAGAAGAAAAATCAATACTACATAATGATTTTCTGCTAATATATTAATTAATCTAATCTTTGCTTTTAATTCTAAATAATTATACTTATCCAAACCAATAGTATATAAAAAAAGAATAAGAAATTTTTACATCTCTTATTCTTTTTATTATAAACTAACTGTACCATTACCATCATTATTTTGATTTTCACTTAATTTATATGAATCCTTTATAGCATCCTCAATCTTTTCGTCAAGTACATCATGTGACATTCCTTCTGATAATACCATTTCACTTATAAGAATGTCTTTTGCTGTAGATAACATTTTTTTCTCACCAATTGAAAGACCTCTTTCCATATGTCTATGTGAAAGATCTCTTACAACTTCAGCGACTTCTAAAATGTCTCCAGATTTTATCTTTTCAACATTCATGTTGTATCTTTTACTCCAGTTTACATCATGAACATAGTTATCTTGTGGTTTTTCAAGTACATCGAATACTTCATCTGAGATACTTTTGCTTGATACTTCTCTTACTCCAATATCATCAGCTTTATCTGTTGGAACCATAAGCTTCATACCACCGATTGGCATACGAATGATATAATAATCTTTCTCGTCTCCTAGCATTTCTTTTTGCTCAATAGCCTCAATAGTTCCAGCACCATGCATTGGATATACTATTTTGTCTCCTACTTTAAACACAATACATCCCTCCTTGCAAGATATAACTTTAAGTACATCTATATTATACCATAATTTAAGCAAAAAGTAAAGAAAATTTAGTTAAAATAAATTTAAATTTGTACTAAATTATGTAAACGCCGCTATTTGATATACTTTAAAACTATATATTGTAAGATTTTAATATATACTGTTCTTGTAACCTCTTTAAAGACTGATTAATTATTCTTGCTCTTATCTCACCTATACCCTCTACATCGTCTAATTCATCAATAGAAGCAGAACAAATATGTTGTAATGATCCAAATGCTTCAACAGTTTTCTCAATTATAGATGAAGGCATTTTAGGAACTTTAGAAAGTATTCTATATCCTTTTGGAGAAACATTAGTATCTAATATATCAGATGAAACTTCATATCCAAGTAATTTAACTATTTTTTCTGAAACTATCAAATTTTTCTTATCTATCTTCCTTATTTCCTCTAAAACACTTTGAGTTGATATTTCCTTGTTTATGTTATAATCTTGTATAATCAATTTTTCTTCATCCTCAACATTAGCCATAAGTTCCTCAAGTTGCATATTAACAATTCTTCCCTCATCACCAAGTTCAATTATACTTCTTTTTACATCTGTCTCCATTCTCATGATAGTTTCGCTTCTATAAATACAATTTATTACAGTATCTAGTGTTACTATATCGTCAAATTCATGTTCACTTAAAATACTAAGCATATTGTCAAAAACAGTTTTATATTTTTCAAGAGCTTGTAGAGTTTGATTTGCACGCATAAGTACTGATTGTGTATCATTTATTACATATCTAAAATTTCCTTTAAAAAGAGTAATTATACCCCTTCTCTCAGAAATACTAATAACAAGTTCACCAGATTGTTTTGCAACACGTTCTGCTGTTTTATGCCTTGTACCAGTTTCTCGAGTTGATATACTAAAATCCGGATTTAACTGAACATTAGCCCTTATTATTCTTTTTAAATCACTACTTAATATTATTGCACCATCCATTTTGGCAAGCTCATAAATATTAGTTGATGTAAATTCTTCATCTATTTTAAATCCACCATCAGCTATTTTTAATATATCCTCACTATCAGATACTACAATTAAAGCACCTGTTTTGGCTTTTAATACATTTTCTAATCCTTCCCTTAATTCAGTTCCTGGTGCAACTAATTTAAGTATTTCTAACATTTTATCATTCATAAACATCACCCATTTACAACATAGCTTATTGCTTCATCAATTGTATTTATTCCAATAAGTTTTATATTTATATCTTTTATACTTTCCTTAAGTCTTTCAACTTGTCTTTTGCTTGCATATATTTTCTCATATCCCATTTTTTCTATTTCTTTTACTCTTTTTTCAAAGTTATTTATACTTCTTATTTCTCCTGTAAGTCCAAGTTCACCTATAAATACAGTCTTAGGATTAATAACTTTATTTTTGTAATTGGAAACAATTGCCATAGCCACAGCTAAATCTACCGCAGGTTCATCAACTCTAATACCACCAATTACATTTACATATATATCTTGTGTTCCAAGACCAATATTACATCTTTTTTCAAGTACAGCAAGAATCATGTTTAGCCTATTTAAGTCTATTCCATTTGCAACTCTTCTTGGATTGTTATAATAAGAATGTGAAGTTAAGGCCTGTATTTCTAAAAGTATAGTCGATGTTCCCTCAACAGTTGCAACTATAGCCGTTCCTGGTAAATTATTTTTTTCATCAGATAAAAATAATTCTGAAATATTTGTAACTTCAACCATTCCAATATCTTGCATATCAAATATTCCAATTTCATTAGTTGAACCAAATCTATTTTTTACACTTCTAATTATTCTATGTGTAAAAAATCTTTCTCCCTCAATATATAACACTGTATCTACCATATGTTCAAGTATTCTAGGTCCCGCTATGACACCATCTTTGGTTACATGACCTATAACAATAACTGTAATATTTTTTCTTTTTGCAAGATACATCATTCTTGCTGTTACCTCTTTTACCTGAGAAATACTTCCAGGTACTGACGAAATATCTTCATCATACATAGTTTGTATAGAGTCTATAATACAAAATTTCGGTTCTGTTTCTTCTATTTTATTTTCTATTTGTGATATGTCTGTTTCACTTAAAAATAATATATTATCAGATGATACCTTAAGCCTATCTGCTCTTAGTTTAACCTGTGTTTCTGACTCTTCTCCTGAAACATAAAGTACTTTTCCATGATTACTTAATTTATTACATACCTGCATGATTAAAGTAGATTTACCAATTCCAGGTTCTCCTCCAATCAATGTAAGTGAGCCTTCTACTATTCCTCCACCAAAAACACGATTTAATTCTGCATAACCAGTATCTAGTCTTATACTTTTATTTATTATAATATCATTTAATTTTTTAACTTCTGATTTATTATTAAAAGTGTTTGAAAATCCTTTAGAAGATGACTTTGATTTACTTTGTTTATTAATTTTCTCTTCTACAAAACTATTCCAACTATTACATCCTGGACATTTTCCAAGCCACTTTGCAGATTCATACCCACATTCTTTACAAAAAAATACTGTATTTGTAGCCATTTTTTCTCCTTCTTATTTATTAAATATTAAACATTCAATTTTTGTATCAAGTAATTTGGCAAATTCAATACCATCTTCTTTTTTACCAACAATTGTTCCATAATGAATAGGTATTACATACTTAGGTTTAATACTATTAGTATAGTCTGCCGCCTCTTTATAATCCATAGTATAAGTTCCACCAATTGGAACAAATAGCACATCACATTTTATATTTTGTATATTCTCATTTACATCAGTATCTCCTGTTATATAATACGTAACACCATTTATTTTTATTAAATATCCAACCCACCCGTATTCTTTTTTATGATACTCCTTATTAACATTATACGCAGGTATAACTTGCAGCTCTATCTTATTAAATCTATACATTTCATCTGGTGCAACAGTAACTATCCTTTTTTCACCTACACCAATTTCAAGTAATTTTTCCTTACAATCTGGTGTAACAAAAAATATTGTATCTTCATTTCTTACTTTCTCGATATCCTCTATTGAAAAGTGATCATAATGTGAGTGTGTTATAAACAAATACTTTGCATTATGCGTCTCATTTTCAATTTTATATGGATCAATATATATATTATCATACAACACAATTGATGCATGATATAAGACTTTTACATTTTTTAACATTTAATCCTCCCAAATACAATTAATATTATTTAATCATTTCTTAAAATGTATTTTTTAACACTCTTTTATTATACCATATTAATTTACTAAAATATAGAAAAAATAGTGAATTAGAAAAAATATTTTCCTAACTCACTAATTTCTCCATACAAAAATTTTTGCACTTTTTTCTTTAAATACGTGAACAAACCTCAATTGAAATAATATTCAAGTTAAAAATTCTGCAACATCTATCTCTTTATTATTAATTATAAATATATATTTTTTATTTAAGTAATTTGCTACTTTATATGGCATGATTAATTTTACTTCCTTTTGAAAGCCCAATATCATGTAAAAATGCTACACTCATTCCTAAATCTATTGTTCTTTCATCACCATTTAATTGTACCAAAATTTTATTTACATATTCAGCCACTCGTTTATAATGTCCTAATCCATGCTCCCAATCCCATTTACCATTAGTTATAAATTTAATATTTTCAATTTTTTTTAACGGTATGCAAATATTCACTATTATTTAATATTTTATTATATAAATTCACAAATTTCACTCCTCATATTTTAGTAATTTAGTTCTATAAGTAATCTTGGCTTGGACTACTTTTTTATATAGTTTTTAAAAAACATACTCCAAATGTCCTAGTACCATGCTATAAAAATTTTGGCATGGTAATTTCAATATGACTTTCCTATTATAT
>ERZ826242.1066-NODE-1066-length-32916-cov-6.754755_pt1 | contig 32916 bp, 24 predicted proteins | sample MGYA00519871_ERZ826242 | MGnify/ENA primary metagenome ERZ826242 (study PRJEB31778, sample SAMEA3449226) | human gut metagenome | biome: human gut; feature: human-associated habitat; material: faeces | place: United Kingdom | collected 2010/2012 ...
GACGGTTCTAAAAGTAGAAAAGCCCAGCAATTGCTAGACTTTGTCTACAGTCTGAGAGAACTTGCCACTGGCAAGTTCTCTTTTGTCTCTTTATTCTTCTGGTTTCTTTGTCACTTCACAGTATCTTTCGTATGCTTCTCTCCATTTTTCCGTATCCTGTGGTTCGTAACAGATTGTTTTTTCAGATTTTGCAATGATCTGTCTTGCCTCTTTGATGTCCTTAATCATTCCAAGTGCGATCATCTGCACTGCAATGTTGCCAAATGCGGTTGCTTCCACCGGTCCTGCAATTACCCGGCAGCCGGTTGCATTTGCCGTCATCTGGCATAATAATCTACTCTGGATTCCTCCGCCGATCATATAGATTGTGTCATATGTTTTGTTCAGGCAATACTGGATCTTATCCAGTTCTCTTCTATATTTCATCGCAAGGCTCTGATTGATGCAGCATACGATCTCACCCGGTGTCTCCGGTACGGTCTGTCCTGTCTGTTTGCAGTATTCTCTGATCCTGCGCGGCATATTTCCGGATGGAACGAAGACTTCCGCATTCGCATCGACAAAATTCTGGAACAGTTCTACTTCTTTTGCCTGTGTCTCCAGTTCGCCAAAGCTATATTCATTCCCTTCACGGATCCACTGGCGTCTGCTTTCCTGTACCATCCAAAGTCCGGTCAGATTCTTAAGAAAATTAATCTTTCCTCCATATCCGCCTTCATTTGACACATTCATTTCCAGCGATTTTTCACCAATGACCGGTTCCTCAAGCTCTGTTCCATAAAGGCTCCATGTTCCACAACTGATAAAGATAAAGTCCTTTTCCTGTGTCGGAACTGCAGCCGATGCACTCTGCGTATCATGTGATGCCACTGCGATCACCTGCATTGGATCAACGCCAAGTTCTTCACAGATATCTTCTTTTAAAGGACCTACCACACCTCCACTAGCGATCAGTTCCGGGAATAATTCTTTCTTTAATCCGATCCGTTCCATAATCTCTTCCGACCATTCTCTCTTACGGATATCAAGAAGTGACGATGTTGTCGCCATCGTATACTCTGCCTTTTTCTCTCCCGTCAGAAAGTAATTAAAAAGATCTGGTGTAAATAAGAACTTATCTGCTCTTTCTAACATCCATGGACGCTTTTCTTTTAACGCCTCCAGCTGGAAAATGGTGTTAAAGTAATTGAACTCATTTCCGGTAATATCATATAATTCCGGCTTTGGTATCTTCGCAAATACTTTTTTCCCCATCCCTTTTGTACGTTCGTCCCGGTAATGCACCGCACTTTCCAGAAGTGCACCGTGTTCATCAATCAACCCGAAATCCACTCCCCAGGTATCGATTCCCATACTGGCTACTTTTCCATATTTTTTGGATTTTACGATTCCCTGCTTGATCTCGTAAAACTGACGCAGTGTATCCCAGTACATGGTTCCGTTAATCGTAACCGGGTCGTTGGAAAAACGGTGGATTTCCTGCATCTCGATCTTTCCATCTTTTAAGGAACCCAGGATTGCTCTTCCGCTTGATGCCCCAAAGTCAAACGCCAGTACATATTCCTGCTTGTCCATCTTCCGCTCTCCTTTCTATCATCATACTTTTAAGTCAAATCACTTTCTTACTCAGCGAAACAATACGTGTTTTCCTTACCGGATAAACAGTCATATCGTTTTCTGTAGATTTTATTTTTTTAATTTATCTGCCGGATGTCTTCCTGTCAGGCCATACTGGCTTCTCATAGAATAAAGTCTTAATACCTGGTCTTCCGGAATCTCTTTTGGTCCTCCGAGCATCTTTGCCTGATACAGAAGTCTTGCATAGAATTCAAGCGACTCCATTTTAAAATATGCATTCATCAACGAATCTGAATATGTAAGTGCGCCGTGATTTTCAAGAAGTACTGCATCATAATAATCCAGATATTCTGCAACCGCATCCGGGATTTCCTCTGTGGATGGTGTACCGTATTTTGCAAGTGGTACTTCCCCAAGTGCCAGTACTGCTTCCGGCATGATCTTCTCTGTCAGGCCCATTCCGCAGCATGCAAATGATGTCGCATACATCGGATGTGCATGTACTACAGATTTTACATCTGGTCTTTCTTTATAAACACGCATATGCATCTTGATCTCTGATGATGGTCGGAAACCTTCGTTTGCCTCTAATACATTTGCATTTTCATCTACTTTACAGATGAATTCCGGTGTCATGAATCCTTTGCTTACGCCTGTTGGTGTGCATAAGAATTCGTGGTCATTTAACTTCACAGAGAAGTTTCCATCGTTGGCCGCCACCATACCTCTGTTGTATACACGTCTTCCTACTTCACACATTTGTTCCTTGATTTCTAATTCTGTCATTTTTTCTTCCTCCTTGATTTTATTTTACATCTATAATCTGACCGCCGCCTGGTTGATATAATACATTGCGGCTCCGGTTGCGATCACATTTTCCCCGTCTTCACAGATCTTCACGTAATCCTTCGCACTTTCTTCGTTGTAAATGTCCTGGCTGTCCAGAATACTCCATACTTTTTCTATAAAATATTCTGCATATTCGCCAAGCTCTCCACCAATCAGCACGGTGCTGTCATACAGCATACGGATATTGAAGATTGCATCCGTCAGTCTTTCTACATATGCATCCAGAATCTCTACGTATTCCTTCTCTCCACGATCAATTTCCTCAAAGAAATCTTTTAATTCCCCACCTGCTGCGTCTTTCAATATTAACGTATTGCAATACGCATCAAAGCATCCGTGATTGCCGCAGTAGCATTTCCTTCCATTTCTTTCAAGCCTCATATGACCGATCTCGCCTGCCCGGTTGTGATTACCGTTATAGACATCATCTTCTACGAGTATCGTGCCTCCGATACTGCTGTTAAGAGACAGGTAGAATACATTTTCCCCGCGTCTTAGCTTCTGGTTATAGCCTGCTGCTGTCATATCATGAAACAGCCGGTTCTCTATAGAAATATATTTTGCAAGTTCTTTTCTTCTGGCATCTGCCATTTCTTCTACGAAGCTACATGTTACACGCTCGCCTTCTATATCCGTCAGTCCTTCAACCGTAATTCCCACGCCCAGAATCTGTGTTTCTTTCAATTGATTCGCTTCCACCAGCTGCTCATATAATTTTCCTATCTCCTGCCGGTATATATCATCTGCCTGAAATTTTAATTTCTTTGTTATAACTTTTCCAACGATCTTCCCCTGCAGATTCAATATGAGACCTTTCATATATCGTTCCGATAGCTGGATTCCAATTGCATATCTGGCATTCTCATCACAGATGTATGCCATAGATGAACGTCCGCCGGTATTGATATTGCTCTTTTCTGCCAGAATTAATCCTGCTTCTTCCAATTCCGTTACGATACTGGTCACAGTCGGAAAGCTTAAGTTCAGTTCCTTTGCCACATCTGCCCTTGCGGCACCTGGATTCTTCTTAATGTATGCAAATGTCTGTTCTCTGTTCAGTTGTCGTATCTTAATTGTATCTATCTTTGTTCCTGTCATCTAAACTGCTTTTCCTCTACTTCCATCAATAAAATACCAAAAGCAAACGATATATTCCTGTCCTGATACCACGAATCTCTCTGAATGCATACTCTGATTACTCGATTCGTTTGCTCTTTATAACACGATGCTACTTGCTCATAACCAAATAATTGCTTTGCTGTTTGATTAAATACTTTTTTAATGTGGTTTAATATATGCTAAAAGTACTACTTTTGCCTTGAAAATTCAAGCTTTTCCAGGGAAGAAAAGTGTTTTCTCTCTTTTCAACAAAAACAGGCTTTTCTTTTTATTTATATTTACCCTAGAGTCATGGAGACGCAAAAAGAGCCAGAACCTTCTATTACTGGTTCTGACTCTTCTTCATTTACTTTTTCTTTTACAATACTCTTATCTTACCATCTTACATTGATGTAGATTCCATATCCAGACGTTTGATAATATCCTCCTGGATATCTGGTGACAGATCCAGGAAGTTTACGAATGTTCCATGGATTCTCATGATATATACTCCGCTTGGTGCATATTTCTTCGGATTAGCCAGTACTTTTCTAAGCATCTCCGGTGTCGTTACATTGACATACAGGTAGAATGGAGAGATACCGTCCGTCTTCTTCGGATTGAAGAACAGTGGTGCCATGATCTTCTCTTTGAATTCCATTCCCTTGCCTTCCATGGTCTCGCTCTTGAAGTAATTTGGATTGATTCCCAGATGTGATGCACATCCACCATTCATCTTGTCAAATGGAAGCTTCATATTAGACATGATTCTGAATCCAAGTCCCTGATGTGCTTCTCCGTATAATGGGTCGATACCATATCCAAGTTCTTCTCTTGCAAGTCTTCCGTCTGGTGTCGCTCCTACCCAGTAGCCATATAACAGGTGGGTAGATGGTGATGCCCAGTCTGCACGGAATGCATTGCCAAGGTAATTCTTCTTAGAGCATACCATGTCACTGACTTTTCCTGCAATCTCGGCTGCATCATTATCTACAGATGCGATGTTGTTGCCATATTTCTTAGCTTTCATCAGATACTGGCGCATCTCCGGATCGTGTTCGAAGTTATCACGAAGTGCTGCTACCATACGTTCTGCATCTTCCGGTCTTTCTGCAAGCAGTGCATCAATTGCTGCAAATGAATCTGCTACTACAGACAGGCCGTGGATCAGGCAGCCGCTTCCGTTGTATTTTGTTCCCTGTTTTTCTGTATCTCTTGTATCTACACCAGTCTCGATTCCACCCATCAGCGTTGAGAGGAATGGTACCTGTAAGATAGAAATTGCTTTGGATGCCGCATTGGCACACTCTACCATCTGGTCTACGTATTCTTCCAGATTCTTATAAAAGATCGGACGGATATTCTGAAGAAGCTCCAGTGCGTTCTTGCATCCGTTTTCTTCATAACTCTTGCCGAATTTCTTTCCTGAGATTTCGGATTTTCCATCATTTATACAAAGCTCTAATACTTTTGCCATATTCAGCCAGCTGTTGGTTGTATTACCGTTATCCTGTCCCATGATCAGCGGCTCCTGGCAGCCTGCTACAGAATAGTCTTCCAGATCCTGTGGATCTACATGATTCTTCTCTTTTAAGAATTCAAATACTGAATCGTCGTTAAAGAAGGATGGTGTCAGGCAGCCCGGTGTAAATAAGAACCTTCCAAGGCTTTCGTATAATTCATCCGGTGTATTCTTATGTAATTTTACAGACAGGATTGGCTGTGGAAGGTTCATATCATAATATGCATCTAACAGTGCATAAGATGTCGGATTGGTCATATCCTCTCCTGTATTAGACTTTCCACCAATGATCAGGTTCTGGGAGATTGCCCAGCTTCTGTCCGCTACGTTATAGAATACCAGCAGGTGTTTTAAAAGTGCTGCCGTCATATCTCTGTCTGTATCTTCTTTGCTTCTGTATGGTTCGAAGATGCGGTCTGCATTTCCTACTGAGAATGCATATGGATTTGGTGTCTGCTCTAAGCACATTACCTGCCACATGATGATGAATGACTGGATTGCTTCATACAGGTTCTCTGCTCCGTTTTCCGGTACTTTTCTAAGTGTTGCAGCCATCAGCTCAAAGCGTTCTTTGTCTTTTCCTTCCAGGCCTTTTGCTTTTTCTTCTGCCATATCTGCATATCTGTTTGCAATGATCACTGCTGCATCCAGTGCGATATCCATGGCATCAAAATATACCTTCTTACCTTCCTCTGTTTCTTTTGCCTTATTCTCTTTGATCTGTTCTTTTAAGCCTTTTACACCAGCCTTTAATGCGCCGCGCATATCCGGGATCAGATGTCCTGTAACCTGCTCGATGAAGAAGATTGCTTCGCTTGTCTTGTCCCCGGCGATGTCATATGCTGCGCAGAGTGCCTGTGCGAATTTTGTATTTTCATTATATTGTTTCAGATCATCGATTTTTTCCTGTGTGATATCACCGATCGGATCAATGTCGCCAAATACTGCAACCGGATCGCAGTATCCCGTGAATGAATCTACTGAGAATGCAGGATTGATCAGTGCATAGGATCTTGCAAATGCATCGTCCTGCGTTCCTGCAAAGATATGATAGTCACTCAGCCAGAGAGGAATTCTCTTTGCTACTTCTACCAGAGTTTTGGAAATACGGATGCTGTCCACATCATCCTTGAATTTTTCATCACATTCTCTCATGATCTCTTTTGCAAGAAACCATCCTTCCAGGTGATCGGTTGCTCTTTCTTCTTTGAATCTTTCTTTTGCAAGTTCTGTGATTTCCTGTGCGTTTAAAATACTTTCGATCTTCATATCCCGCTTCTCCTCCTCTTTGAAGCTTATGTTGTATATGTTACATTTATATATTTTGTACTATCTTTGTTTGTTATTTTAATTCCTTGGTTTCCATTCCGTTTTATTGAAAATGTTTATTCTGCTTTTAGGTTCTCTTATATTTTAGCCCTGCATCTTTGATCATCTGCCGGAAATGTTTTACCACTTCCTGCTCTACATACGCATCCCTGGTCATGCAGTATTTCCATCCGCAGTCTTCCCATTTTTTCTTACCGAATTCGTGATAAGAAAGTACTTCAAATGTTACATTTTCCCCATTGATTTCCTGGAAGAACCGGATAAATGCTTCCAGATCCTCTTCCGAATCGTTCACTCCGCCAATCAGAGGAACTCTTACGTGAAAATACGGGTGTTCCTTTGCAGCCTTGCGGATATTTTTCAGGATCTCTTCGTTCGGACCGCCTGTATATTTCAGGTGTTTCTTTGGATCACATAATTTGCAGTCCATGATCAGCTGGTCGATGTACGGGAATAACTCTTTTGTGCGGATATGTGTTCCATTCGTCTCAATCGCTGTGTTAATCCCATGTTCTTTTAGTTTTTCCAGTGTCTCAAACAGTTCTTCAAACTGCATCGTCACTTCCCCGCCGGTAAATGTAACACCACCGCCATCGTAGAACATCATCTCATTATTCAGTACTTCTTCTACGATCTCATCTACCGTATAATCCTGATACGACAAATACATGCCTTTCGTATCATGCTCTGTGATACATTCATGCTTTTTGCATCCTGCACAGACTGTCCGGTCTACTTTTTTATCCTTGATTGCCCCGTGTGGACAGATGCTTTCAAGAATCCATTCCGGATCTGATACGATCGTTCCTTCGCACTTCATCCCCTCCGGGTTTGCACACCATGGACATTTTAGATTACAGCCCTGCATGTGATATACCAGTCTGTTCCCGTCCCCGTCCTGCGAGTAGTTGAATCCTTTCTGAAATATCTTCATCTGTCATCTGTCCTTTCTTAACAATCTCAGCATAATCTAAGTAAATCTTATCTGAAATATTTTTCTGCCTTGCTCTTTAGATATTCGGGATTTTTCAGATACTGTAATTTTCGGATACTGTAATTTTCCGAATATTCTCTGGCTATTTTCTGAACAAATCTGCGTTATGTCCGTATAACTCACGGAATATTGCAAACTGTTCTTCGTAATATTTTTGTTTTTCATGGTTTGGTGTCACAATTGTATCTTTCATGTGTACCAGTTTGTCACAGGCTTCTTCGTAGCTTCCGAATTCTCCGGCCGCGATTGCTGCTGTGATTGCTGCTCCGATACATGCCTGTTCATTTCCCTGGTTTGTATAGATTTCACAGTCGAAGATATCTGCCTGCATCTCCAGGAAGAGTTTTCCTCTTGCCCCTCCGCCGGATGCGATGATCTTATGATACTCAATTCCAAGGTTTTTAAATATTTCAATAGAAGTACGCAGTCCAAATACAATTCCTTCCATCGTGCTCCGGATCATGTGCGCTCTTTCATGCTTTAATGTCATTCCAAAATAGATTCCTTTTGCGTTCGGATCATTGTATGGTGTGCGTTCTCCACTCAGATACGGAAGAAATACCAGCCCTTCGCTTCCTGCCGGTGCTGTCGCTGCAAGAGCTGTCATCTCATCATACGATCCCATCTCCAGGATGTTGTTCATCAGCCACTTGAGTGCAACGCCACCGCTTAAATGTGCTCCCATCAGCATCCAAAGATCTTCTTTTACATGACAGAATGTATTGGTTCTGAACTGCTCGTCATATAATGGTTCGTTAAATCCTCCGGAAATCTGGCATGCCGTTCCGATGTTGGCTGCAAGCACGCCCGGACGGATGATTCCATTACCAACTCCCTGCATCAGGGTATCGCCGCCGCCGTATGCGATCTTGATGCCTTCTTTTAAGCCTGTCTGCTCTGCGCATTCTTTGTTCACCGTTCCTGCTACTTCATATGCTTCATGGCATTCCGGGAAGATTTCCTTTGGCATCTGAAGCTTTTCAATCAGATTCCATGCCCAGTCACGATTCTTCGTATCAAAGATTGCGCCGCTTGAAGCATCTGACATATCCGTGCCGATCTCGCCGCACATCTTATAACGGATATAGTCTTTTGGGAAACATACATAACGGATCTTTTCAAAATTCTCCGGTTCATGTTCTTTTACCCACATCAGGGATGAGATCAGGAACCCTGTGCTAAGTGAATTCAGTACTGTTCCCCGATATACATCTTTTCCGGTTATATCGTATATCTTCTGAATCTCTTTTTCCGATCTCTGGTCTGCCCAGATGATGGCATTGCGGATCAGATTGCCTTCTGCATCGATCATAACGAGTCCGTGCATCTGTCCGGAATAACTGATTCCCTGAATCTTACCTGCTTCTTCCGGATATCTTCTTACCAGATCTGCTACCGTCTCTTTTGCTGCTTCCCAGAGTTTCTCCATATCCTGCTCTGCATATTGTAATTTTTCTTTTATAATGTCATACCCAATCTGAGACGTTCCGACTGTCTTTCCTTCACTGTCCATCAATAATGATTTTACACTGGATGTCCCCACATCCACACCAAGATAATAGTTCATATTCCGTCCCTCCTTCTTTTAATGGTATTATTTCATAATACCATTCATTTGTCAATATAAGGGGCAAATTTTTTTATAGTTTCTGCCCCTTTTTATCCTTTTTCCGCAAGGTGTTTTTCTTATCTACAGAACCTGCCACCTGCAGCTTCTTCCGAACGCATGGCAATACAGAAAAGTTGCCAGTGGCAAGTTCTCCTGCTCACTGTGGTATTCAATTAAGTCTGCCGGCTATCCCCGTAATTTTTAAGAATCACCTGTTGTTTAATCTGCAACCTTGATCATAACCTTACCGGTTCTTCTATACTCCGGCTTTGTAAATACATCCACGATATCATCCAGTGGTACAATATTGGTAATCAGACTTTCCAGATCCAGTGTCTTGGATTCCAGCACCTGGATGGCTCTTTCATATGTATATGGATTGATGAACGATGATGTAATATGCAGCTCTTTTTTAAATATATCATCTGGTTTAAACGGCACACTGTCCTCCGGAGCTGCCAGTCCGAAAAGCATGACTGTTGCACATTTTCCAGCGTATTTTACCGCATCTGCCTGTGTATGTACATTTCCCACACATTCGATTACCACATTTACATTCGGTGTGTATTCATCCAGTACTGCCTGTACGTCTTCATTCATCGGATCAATTACTTTTGTTGCCCCAAGTTTTAATGCAAGCTCTCTCTTTTCTTCGACTGGTTCAGAAAGAATTACCTTTGTTGCTCCTTCTTTTTTAGCAAGCTGAAGCATGATCATGCCGATTGGTCCGCCACCGATGACAAGCACTGTATCTCCCGACTTGATATGACACAGATCAATCCCATGCAGACAGCAGGAAATCGGCTCTGCCATTGCAGCTTCAATAAAACTCAGATCTTCCGAAAATGTATATAACTGCTTTTCATGCATGATCACATACTCTGCAAATCCACCGTCTACGGTTGTTCCGACTCCGATATTATTCGTACAGAATTGCTGCATTGCATTTTTACAAAAATAGCATTCCCCACACATATCATTCGGATCCCCGCTTACACGGTCGCCTACTTTGATACGGTTAACATTGCCTCCGATCTTTTTTACAACTCCCGAAAATTCATGTCCCGGAATCAAAGGTGGTGTTACTTCAAATGAGCCTCCGTCGCCATTGAAAATGTGGATATCTGTTCCGCATACTCCGCAATATTTCACCTCAACCAGAACCTCATTGTCATCCAGTTCTCTTACCGGAACATCTTCCACTACCAAATTGTGCTTTCCATGATATACAGCTGCTTTCATCTTTTTTTACCTCCGACATATTATTCGTGCTTTTTTCATTTCCTCTCCATATTGGTATTCTCTCACAGTACCATTATTTTGTCAATACAACATTAAGTCCAAATATGACGTTACAATACAACTTGTTACTATCTGTACATTACATAAACAGACTTGTCCGATGCTGCATCATCTTCTGTTCCTACATATTTTATATCTGCAGAACCTGTCACTGATAATTTTTTTCTGTATACTTTGGTAATCAGGCATATATTCCAATTGAAGCAGGGGACTTACTTGATTTGTAAAAAAGCGCTGTAAGCATATACTCTTTCCTATGCTTACAGCGCTTTTATTTCATAGCCAGGCGGATATCACCCCCACCTCGCCACTTGATTTGGTTAAATTATTAAATTGTCTCAAAAAAATCATCAATCAGATGGATAGCTGCTCCCGCACCTGTTGGTTCTACTTTATATTTACATGGAATCAGATAAGTCTCTGCTTTTTCTTTAAATCCATCTCTTGCATCCACACGTGCACACAGGTCATCCATATATTTTTCGATATGGGCACCTACGTATCCACCGATTACAATCTTCGTATCGTATAACATCCGGATATTATGAATCCCGATTGCCAGATATTCCATATACCGGTTCCAGTGACGTCTCGCTCCAAGATCCCGTGACTCCAGAAGCTCAAAGAACTTTTCAAGATTGCCTTTCGTATATTCAGCCAGCCCATACGCTCTGCACACGGTATCAAAGCATCCTCTTTGTCCGCAGTAACATTTATCACCGGCTTTTGGTATTACTGTCATATGTCCGATCTCTCCGGCCTTTCTGCGGTCTCCTTCAAAGATCTTATTATCAATGATCACTGCTCCTCCGACACTGTTACTAAGACTTAAGTAGAATGCATCGTCCAGATCATCCCGGATCCAGACCTCCGCATATCCTGCAGCCGCCGAATCGTGAAACAGTCTGTTGTGATACGGAATATATTTTGCAATCTGTTCTCTTGTAGCACCGGTAAAGTTAAGTGTCAGTCCATACGTTACTTTTTCCCCATCGTCACTGATCAGTCCCTGCACCGCAATTCCGACTCCCAGGAATTTGTCATCTGGAAGCCCCGTCTCTTCTTTTACTGCTTCGACCGTTTCACCTATCTTCTTCAGATATTTATCATCATTCAGATCAAAATTCTCTCTTGTACGTTTAAGACAGATTACATTTCCTGACAGATCCAGTGCTATACAATTAATATAATGTCTGTTCAGATACACGCCTATGGCATATCTTGCATTTTCCATATACGTATAGGCAATTGCATTTCTTCCCCCGGTATTGGCTATCTTTTTTGATGTATCGATGAGCCCGCGTTCTACCAGATACTGAAGATTCTGGGTAATGGTTGGAAGACTTAATCCGAGCCCGATTACAATATCCTGTTTTGATACTGTTCCCTGTTCTCTGATGTATTGATATATTAATTGGCTTTTTTTCAATTTTCTTTCCTCTTGTCTGTTAATATTATACAAATGTGTATGATATTCGAATATTTATACATTTCATTATAATGTAAACTACAACTCATCCTGCCAAATAGCATACTGTTATATATTAACAGAAAATCCCGGTAAAATATACTTTTACCGGGATTTATATCATTCTTAATTAAAACTAGTTAGCCTGTCTCTTTTTCTGGATGCAGTCGAAACCAACAGCGAGTACAAGCACGATACCAAGTACGATATCCTGAATCCAGGTATTGATATTCATAAGTACCATACCATTGTTCAGTGCTCCGATAATGAATGTACCAGCTACAACACCTGACATTCTACCAGATCCACCAGCTACAGATACACCACCAAGTACTACACAAGTGATAACCTTGAACTCGTATCCAAGACCAGCACTACCCTGACTGGAGTTAGTACGTGAAAGAAGTACGATACCAGCAAGTCCTGCGAAGAATCCTGATAAAGCGAATACTAAGTATTTAACTCTGCTTGTACGGATACCAGAAAGTCTTGCTGCTTCGATATTACCACCTACTGCGTAGAAGTAACGTCCAAAATATGTCTTATTTAAGATGAATGATCCAATTGCAAAACAGATTGCCATGATGATAACCGGGATTGGAACGATACCAATCTTACCAGCTCCGATTACTGAGAATGCTTGCGGGAATCCATTGATTGGAAGTCCGTTACACATGATAAGTGCTAATCCGGAGAATGCTGTCTGTGTTGCGAATGTTGCGATCAGGGCCGGGATACCGATAGTTGCTACCATGAAACCATTGAGTACACCGATTAATGTTGCTGCTGCAATCGAAATGATGATTGCAAGAACCATGTTTACACCAAATTTAACCATTAAACTTGCACATAATACGTTAACGAATGTAATAACAGATCCTGTACCAAGGTCGATATCTCCAAGTAAGATGACGAACATCATACCTACAGATGCGATACCCCATACGCATACCTGACGTAACATGATCATTAAGTTACTTGCTGTAATGAATCTTGGATTTGCAATGGTAAATGCGATTACCAGAACGATAAATACAATCCAGATTGCCTGACGTTTAAAAAATCCTGAAACTTTATTTTCTTTCATTTGTCTAACCCCTTCCTTATGCCTCTCTCTTCTTTTTCTCACTTGCTGCTGATGCATATGTCATGATAACTTCCTGGCTGAACTCTTCTTTTGTAAGTTCTCCTGTCATATTACCTTCTGAAAGAACAACAATTCTGTCAGACATACCCATCAATTCTTCCATTTCTGAAGAAATCATCAAAATTGTCTTACCCTGATTCTCTACCAAATCATTCATCAGTTTGTAGATCTCGTATTTTGCACCAACGTCGATTCCTCGTGTCGGCTCATCAAAGATGATCAATTCTGAATCAGCTGCCATCCATCTTCCAAGGATAACTTTCTGCTGGTTACCACCACTTAAGTTCTTAACCAGCTGATTCAGGGAAGGTGTCTTAATTGCCATATTCTTTTGATATTTTTCAGCAATTTCCATTTCCTGTTTGCTGTTGATCACACTCAGTTTTGAGTTCCTTTCATATATTGGCATGTTGATATTATTTTTAATAGAAATACCAAGCATAGCACCGTGACGTTTTCTGTCTTCTGGTACAAGTGCAATTCCAAGGTCGATTGCTTCTCTTGGGCTCTTTGGATTGATCTCTTTGCCATTGAAGATGATCTTTCCTGATTTTTTCTTTGCTGCTCCAAAGATCAGCTCTGCAAGCTCTGTACGTCCTGCACCTACCAGTCCTCCAAGTCCGAGGATCTCTCCTTTGTGAACCTGTAAGCTGATATCTTTATCCCCGTTACCGGTTACGTTCTGAAGCTCCAGAACGACTTCATCTTTGATACAGTTTCCTCTCGGAGGATAACTCTGTGTCAGTTCACGACCAACCATCAGTTTGATCAGTTCCTGTACATGACTTTCTTTTGTGATCAAAGTCTTTACATATTCACCATCTCGCATAACCAGGATTCGGTCTGACAGACGGTAAATCTCTTCCAATCTATGAGATATGTAGATAATAGATACGCCTTCTTCACGAAGTCTTTCTACTACTTCGAACATACTCTCTACTTCTGCACTTGTTAAAGGTGCGGAAGGTTCATCCATAATCAAAATCTTAGCATGCTGCTGAACCGCTTTTGCGATTTCAACCATCTGCTGGTATCCAACCGTCAGGTCTTTCATAAGTGCCTTCGGGTCAATCTTAATGTGAAGGGCTTCAAATGCTTTTACAGCCTCTTCTTCCATTGCTTTTCTGTCAATAATCATTCCTTTTCGGATTGGTCTTCCAAGGAATAAGTTTTCTGCTGCTGACAGCTCTTTGACGTTATTAAATTCCTGATAAATAATTGCAATTCCATTTTCCGCTGCTAACTGAGGTGTCATGCTGGAAAATTCCTTGCCATTTACAATAATCTTTCCAGAAGTTGGAATAACTGCACCAGAACAACATTTAATCAATGTAGATTTTCCAGCTCCATTTTCTCCAATCAACGCCAGAATCTCACCTGGTTTCAACTCAAGTGTGATGTCTTTCAGCGCTACAACACCCGGGTATTCTTTTCTTATATGCTGTAATTGTAATACATATTCTTCGCTCATGTTCATCCCCCGTGATCCTATTAAATGTTAGAGGCGGCAAGTTGCCGCCTCTTGTTGATATGTTTCAATCCCCCTGGCTTTTAAAGTATTACATTCCTTTCAGGATCTCATCAATATTATCTGCGTTGATTTCGCTTGTAGGTCTGTATACGTTATGGTTGTCACCTGAGAAGTCTTTTCCGCTAAGGATATCTTCATACATCTTTAAGCAAGCTTTTGCTGTGTCTTCGTTAGATCCTTCGAATCCTACGATAGCTCTGACAGCTTCATCTCCAGCTTTCAGTGAGTTGAGCTGCTGCTCTGTAACGTCTGTTGTGATAACACCTACGTTCTCTGGAATGTTGCCTTTTCCGTATTTCTGAAGAAGTGCTTCGTTAGCTCCGATCATAGGACCAGCACCTGTTCCAACGAATACGTTAGCATCTGGATGAGCAGAAAGTACAGACTCTACGTTTGTCTGAGACTCAGCTGCCTCAAGTCCGTCAACCTCAGCGATCAGATCATAGTTGTCTTCGCAGTATTTCTTAAGTCCGGCTTTGATACCATCTCCTCTTTCTTTCAGAACCTTAGTTGATGGATAGTCAATAACTGTTACCTGTGCTTTGTCATCAGCTGTGAAGTGCTCATTGATGAATGTAGCAGCTGTTTTACCGATTTCTTCACCAAGTTTTGTATTGTCAAGAACCCAGTTAGCTGTTGTATTTTCCATTGGGTCATCCCAGCACATAACCTTGATGTCTGCATCAAGAGCTTCTTTACATACATTTTCAAGAGCTGCTGCATCTGAAGGGTGAACCATGATCAGGTCACATCCTGATGTAATGAAGTTCTCTACCTGGCTAACCTGTGTAGCAGAGTTGTCATCACAGTCAACCAATGTGTATTCCCAGCCTTTGTCTTTTAACTGCTCTTCGAGTTTTCCCATAACACCTGCCCAGTAAGCATTGTCAAGAGACTGTATTGAAATTCCGATCTTGTACGAATCTTTTCCTTTACTGTCTGATTTGCTGTCTGATTTGCTGTCTGAGCTTCCGCATCCTACTGCCATTGTTCCCACCATTGCTGTGCAGAGTAAGATACTCACGATTTTCTTTTTCATAGATTGTCCTCCTTGAAATAAATAAATTATATTCGTATAGCCGTTGCTATTAGCTATCTAAAGTGATGTACCGGTTCTTATCTTAGAAGCAAGTGAATGCTCCGTCTACGATGATATCAGATCCGGTTGTAAATGTACTTGTATCTCCTGCGAGGTATACAAGAATTGACTGTAACTCTTCTGGTTTACCCATTCTTCCCATTGGAGCCATGTCGTTCCACTGTTTAATGAGTGGTTTTAAGTTTTCAGCATTCATAATTAACTCTGTTCCAATATATCCAGGGCTGATGCAGTTTACACGGACACCTTTTTTAGCCCATTCAACTGCGAGTGATTTTGTAAGAAGGCTTACACCTGCTTTTGATGCATTGTATGCACACTGTGGCTGTGGAACATTAACAATGTGTCCTGACATAGAAGCTGTATTGATAATTGATCCATATCCCTGTTTCAACATAACACGTCCTGCTGCTGTTGCACAAAGGAATACACCTGTCAGGTTAATGTCGATTACTTTCTGCCACTGAGCAAGTGACATTTCTTCAGCCGCTACATTTAATGCGATTCCTGCGTTGTTGTAGCAGGCATCCAGTTTTCCATAAGTCTCAACAACTTTTGCAACCATTGCTTCAACCTGTTCCTGATTGGTAACATCGCATTCGATTGCGATTGTCTTTGAACCTGTCTTTTCAGCAATTTCTTCTGCAACTTTCTTAGCACCTTCAATGTTGATATCTACGATTGCCACATCTGCTCCTGCCTCTGCAAATGCTGTTGCTGCACATTTTCCGATTCCGCTTGCAGCTCCTGTTACATAGATTGCTTTGCCATCGAGTCTCATACTTTCAATAATACCCATGTTGTCCTCCTTCCGGTTGTTAGCCGTCTCCGTTTGAATGATCTTACATAAAGTTCTTTTACAAATGACTTTTGTAAAATTACTTTGCAAATCTTTGTTGGTATTATTATAATACTCATTCGTTTATTTATGCAATATGCAATATTTCCTAAATTTGCGCTAGTCATTTTGTATAGTTTTAATAATGTTATTAATTTAACATTTGTACATTTTTACTTTATCACTTTTTAAGTTCCTGAAATATCACCATTTTTATCGTGACTTTGTATCAGATTGTCTCTATAAAGTCCTCGATCAGTTTAATCGCTGCTCCAAGCGCCGATGCTTCTGAACGGTAATCGCATGCTCTTATATAATTGCCATCATGTCCGAACAGATTCTTTTCTGCCACCATCTGTCTTAATCTCGGGATGTATGGTCCGATCAGGTTGCCTACATATCCTCCGATGATGATCTCACAGTCAAAACACATTCTGAGATTGTCTATTGCAATCGCAAGATCTTCCAGATATTTATTCCAGACGTCTTCATACTCCGCATTGCCTTTTTCCAGTTCCTCAAAAAAATCTTCCAGCTTTCCATCCGTCAGATCTGCAAGTCTCAGTGCAGAACAATACGAATCCAGACATCCTTTTTTACCGCAATAACAGGTTCTTCCACCCGGATGAATCACCAGATGACCGAACTCCGCACTTCTCCAGTTATCTCCCTGGTACATATTTACCGTCTCAAGACTTGTACTTCCTGCAACCTTGCCGGCTCCGTTTTCAAAAAGTACTGCACCTCCTACAGTGTTACTAAGCATCAGATATACCATATTTCCTGCAACGCTGTTCACTGCACTTTCGGCAATCGCTGCACAGTTTGCATCATTTAAAAGGATTGCAGGATACTGAAAATGTTCCTTCCATTCTTCACATGATACGTTGTAAATATTCAGTGCATTCGAATATGTAATAAGTGCTTCCTTCTCATCGATAATACACGGCATGGAGATTCCGATTCCTAGTATCTTTTCCTTTGGAATCTGATTCTCTTCGATAAATGCATCGGTAATTCCTGCCAGCTCGTCCAGATATTCATTGGTATATATGAACCGCTTACGGATTCTTTCATGTTTCAATGCCTTTCCGGAAAGATCTGTATAGGTAATACTGATGTGATTGACTGTCAGATCAATGCCGATTGCGTACTTTACATCTTTTACGGCTGCGATCGCTTTTGCTTTCCTGCCTCCGGTGGATTTCAGTTCCCCTGCTTCTCTTAATACGCCTTCTTCTTTTAATTCATTTACAATCGTCAGTACTGTCGGTCCACTGATATCAAGAGCTGCCGATATCTCCGGCATGCTTGTCTCTGCCTGTCCGTTCACATATCTGAATACACGGTTTCTATTCTGTCTTTTTACTTCTACGCTGTTCGTGCTTCTTTTCATAATTTCCGTCTTTCTACTTCATTAAGTATTTTATTTAAGTGTTTTCATAACCTGTTTTTATTATATCATGCGGATGAAAAGATTACAAATACTTTTCATAACTTTCCCCGTTAATTTTCTGTCGAATTCACCATATTCCACATACAATTCAGACATTTCAACATTATCAAAATGTACAACCTAGAGAAATGATTTTTCAGTCACGCAAAAAAAGAAGCAGGATGTACATCTTAATTCTGTACATTCTGCCTCTTCCGAACACGCAGCGATCTACAATCTATCTTATATCTATCTTACACACTTCTGCACAATATATCCGCCACCGGACAGCTTCCATATCCTGTCCCGATCACAGAGCATGGCCACTCTTTTGTTCTGGTGAATATCTCGATTCCGTTATCCGTAAGGAATGTTGTCTCCTCACATTTTGTTCCGGCAACTGTTGGATTCCATGCGTACGCCTGGTTATTTCTGATCATGCCTTCTGTATCCGGTGTTACCACAAATTCCCTGCAGCCGTATCCCGTCGGACCACCCTGATGATGCATCTTCCATTCTTCCGGACATCCTTCTTCTGCATACAATCCCTGCACCTTCTGGAAATATTCCCGATAGCTCATACCATCTTTCATCAGATTCTGCATAGACGCAAATATCCGCTGTGTTTTCTGCATTCTTCCCATGATTACTTCCGGCACCGGTGCAAAATATACCATTCTGGTCATACTGATATTCAGACCATATTTTTCCCCGCCTAATACTACCATCAGACTTTTTTCGATTCTTTTATCTGTCGGTACCGGATGACGGTAGTTCAGGATTCTCTCATCACTTCCTACCAGTACACAGTCCGGACTGATCCCTTTTGCAATACATCCGATTCTGATCTGGTCAGCAATTTCCTGCTCTGTCTGGCCCGGTTCTGCATGCATGACCACACCTTCTACGATCTTGGCACATTCCTGTCCGATCTCACGGTAACGCTTAAGTTCTTTTTCACTTAACTGCATACGGACACGAACAAGCTCTGGCTGCACATTTTTAGTACCTGCGATTCCTGTATCCGATACAAATGTTTTGCTTCCTATATATTTTTCCAAATGTGCTTCAAAAGATTCATACCACGGAATCAGCATTCCCTTTGCACCAAGTACGTTCTGCTCTGCTTCCATGCGCGGACAGTCGCTGCTGTCTGCTGCCACTGTGATGGTTCCGTCTTTTTCTATGATTAGATGTGCCACGCCGACTTCTGCATTGGTCACTACCGCATTGGCATTCTCTTCTGTAATCCATTTGAAATTGTCCCGTCTTCCTAAGATGACTCCGTCATATTCCGAAGCCTGAAGCCAGGTCAGTAATTTATCCAGATTCTTCATTAATCTTCCATCTCCATATTGACACACACTTTACCTGTCTTTCCTGTTGCAAATATCCGGTATGCTTCCTCTGTCTGGCTGAGCGGATATCTGTGTGTAATAATCTGGCTTGGATGAATTTTCTTACGGTCTAAGAATTCCACCAGACGCTCCATATTACCTACGGATGTTACCCATGATCCGTGTAATGTCAGGTTCTTATGTAACAGAAGCGGACTTGGCTCAAATGTTACCGTTCCCTGCTCTCCGAGGAATACTACATTGCCCCACATTCTTGCAACTTCCAGACATCTGTGACGTCCGATGCTGCTTCCGGAACAGTCAACTGCAACTTCCACACCTTTTCCGTCTGTGTAATCCATAACTTTCTGTACTACATCATCGTCGCCTAAGAATACCTGGTCTGCCCCGATCTTCTTGGCCATCTCCAGACGTTCTTCCGAAATATCTACACCGATCGTCTCAGCACCCATTGCCTTTGCAAGGATCAGTGCTGCCTGTCCGACAGGTCCAAGTCCCATAACCAGTACTCTGTCTCTTCCTGATACATTGGCTCTTAAGAGTCCCTGATAAGCAGTTCCGAATCCACATGCGATCATGGCTCCGTCTTCATATGTCAGGAAATCCGGCAGATGGATGCAGGTAGATACATCTGCTACCATATATTCTGCAAGTGCGCCGTCTCTCTGCCATCCGTAAGCACGTCTCTCCGGATTCTGGCAGTTGATGAAGAAGCCTTTCTTACACTCATCACAGTATCCACATCCCTGAATGTGATATACTACAACACGGTCGCCTTCTTTAAAGTCCAGTACACCTTCTCCTACCTGTACAACCTGTCCACTTGGCTCGTGTCCTGCGATTACGTCATCGTATCTTGCTCCCCCGGTCTTATCTGTATGTTCATAATAGATATATTTCAGATCACTTCCGCAAAGACTTGCTGCCTTCATCTTAAGAAGTACCTGTCCCGGTCCTGGTACCGGTACCGGCTGCTCTACCTTCTGTACTTTTGCTCCTCCCGGAAGTTTCATACCGATCATCTTTTTTGGAATTTCGTATTTCATGTGTTGTCCCTCCTGAATATATTTTTTTGTTATTGTAAATTCTTATTTTTATGCCACACCTCTGACATCTGTTTTTCCAGTTGCTATTATTCTTTCTGGCGTATTTCCTGTTATCCTCATCTTACCGCTTTTTCACATCTCATAACATAAACAATCCAACGAATTAATGGACTATATTACTGCTTCTGGATATAGTCTCCGTTCCGGTATTCTTTTGGCGATACTCCTATTACTTTCTTGAATATCCTGGAAAAATAATACGGATCATCGTATCCCAGTTTTTGACTAATCTCCACAATATAAAGATCTGTAGACTTTAACAGCTTACACGCCTCCTGCATCTTCAGATTAATGAAAAAATCTATCGGTGCACGGCCGGTATATTTTTTAAATGATGCATTGATATAGCTTTTGGAAAGTTCGAGCTCTTCTGCCAGATCTTCTAATTTCAGATTCTGATCCAGATGCCTGTACATATAGCGTACGATCGTGGTAATATGGCGGTTCTGCTGGCTTGCCTCATCTACCTTCTCGCGGAAATATATCTCCGACAGTATCAGTGCCAGTACCTGGGATATGTAGATAAAGTTTCCAAGTGTGTAGTTACGTTCCAGTACGCGGAACAATACATCGAATAATGTAATGATCCTGTTTTCCGCATGCACAGAATTCATCTGGACGATCTGACACTCCTCTAATGGATAATAGCTGGTATTTTCTCCTTTAAAGTGCACCCAGAAGATACTCCACGGATTCTTCTCACTGGCGTAATACTTATGCTTCTGATTTCTTGGAATGCAGAATACTTCCTGCGGATGAAGATGATACTTTTTATTCCCGACATGGATATAGCCTTCTCCTTCCGTACAATACAGAAGGATATATTCTTCCGTTCCTTCTTCACGCTCTCTGTAATGATGATATGCTTTCGGAAAGAATCCAATATCCGTCAGGTACATCGCTTTTACCAGCGGATGCTTCAGGTATTCTTTGAATGATTCTGTTGGAATTATGAAATATTGTTCATCTTTGAAGCCGTCTTTTTTCTGGTTTTCCTGTATGTCTGCTTCGTCTTTTTCTTTTTCCATATTCGTCTTTCCTCTTGTCTTTTATTACTTTCTTATTATTCTTTTCCTGATTCTTTTTTCATTATATTCAGCATAGCAATTTTGTGGAATATTGTCCATCTTTTTATGAGATATGATATTCTGCCGGTATTATTTTCATGCTATCTTAAAAGCATACTTAAGATTTTCATACAGAGAACCTGCCACTTGCCAAAGCATCTGCCGGGAACTGCCGGTGGCATCACCACATATTTATTATTTTCAAAAAAGGAGAACCTACTATGAACAAGAATGTACATGTATGGGAAGAAAATGTAATCATCCCAACCTATAAAGTCTATCCACCGGAAAAAGGACCTCTCTTTATCGAGAACCGTGCCTACCAGGGAAGTTCCGGTAAGGTCTATCCACTTCCGGTAACAGAAAAAATATCGGATAAAAAAGAAGATGTAAGCTATCACGCTATTTACCTTGAGAATGATTACCTGAAGGTCATGGTCCTTCCGGAACTCGGCGGACGTATCCAGAGAGCTTACGATAAGACGAATGGCTATGACTTTGTATACTATAACCACGTCATCAAACCGGCACTTGTCGGATTAACCGGTCCATGGATCTCCGGTGGTATCGAATTCAACTGGCCGCAGCATCACAGACCAAGTACTTACAGCCCGGTCGATTATTACTACCAGGAAAAAGAAGACGGTTCTGCTACTGTATATGTCAGCGAAATTGACAAAATGTACGGTACAAAAGGTATGGGGGCATTTACCCTCTATCCGGACAAAGCTTACATCGAGATCAAAGGGCAGCTCTTTAACAACACAGACATCCCGCAGACCTTCCTCTGGTGGGCAAATCCTGCTGTTCCGGTTAATGATAATACTTACTCTGTGTTCCCGCCGGACGTACATGCGGTTATGGATCACGGAAAACGTGCCGTATCTACATTCCCGATTGCTACCGGGGAATATTATAAATACGACTACTCCGCAGGCATCGACATTTCCATGTATAAGAATATCAAGGTGCCTACTTCTTATATGGCTGCGCATTCTGACTTTGACTTTATCGGTAACTACGATGAAGGACGTAAGGCCGGACTGCTTCATGTTGCAGATCATCATATCTCGCCTGGCAAAAAACAGTGGACATGGGGAAATGCGGACTTTGGCCGTGCATGGGACCGCAATCTTACCGATGAAGACGGACCGTATATCGAGCTGATGACTGGTGTATTTGCAGATAACCAGCCTGACTTTACATGGTTAAAACCTTACGAGGAGAAGACATTTACACAATATTTTATGCCATATAAAAACGTCGGACGTGTGAAGAATGCTACGAAAGATGCAATGGTAAACTTTACGATCCAGGATTCTGCGGCTACACTGTTTTTGTATACTTCCGGTTCTTATAACGGACTTACATTATCTGTAGAAAAAGACGGCAATCTGCTTTATAGCAAGACCATTGACATCTCTCCTTTGCAGGCATTTGAAGATACATTTGCGACTGATCTAACCTCTACCGTTGGATGCACAGTAAAAGCGGTAGCTGCAGATGACCATACACTGGTTACTTATACCGGTGTAGAAGAAAAACTGGAACCGATCCCGGATTCGGCTGTTCCTCTCGGTTCGCCGTCTGAGTTAAAATCTACAGAAGAATTATTCTTAGGTGCACAGCATCTGGAACAGTACCGTCATGCAACCTATGAACCTGCTGATTACTACGAAGAAGGTCTGCGCCGTGATCCAAGTGATATCCGTCTGAATAATGGTTATGGTATGCTGCTTATGAAACGTGGTAACTTTGCTTCTGCGAAAAAGCATTTTGAAACTGCGATTGAAAAGCAGACATGGAAAAATCCGAATCCATATAATGGGGAATGTTACTTTAACCTTGGCCTTGCAGAATATTTCCTTGGGAATGAATCTGCTGCCTATGATGCATTCTATAAATCTACCTGGAGCCATGAGACACAAAGTGCCGGATTCTACTGGCTTGCCCTGCTTGCATGCAAAAAACACGAATACGAACAGGCGCTTACATTTGCCAAGCAGTCTATGATCCGCAACTGGCACAACATGAAGGTACGTGCATTAAAGGCTTCTATCCTTCGTAAGCTTGGACGCTGTAATAAGGATTTCCTCGCTGAGAGTCTTGCAATCGATCCGCTGTCACTTGACTGCCTGTATGAAAAAGCTGTTACAGAAGATAATCTGGAAGCATGGATCAAAACGATGCGTATATCTGCACATAACTATCTGGAAGTTGCTCTGGATTATATCAAAGCCGGACTTTACGAAGACGCCGTACGTATCCTGGATACAACTCCGGATAAGACACCTATGACCTGGTACTATATGGGTTATGCTTATGCAAAGAATGGTAAAATTGAGGATGCGCTGGATGCTTACCAGAAAGCTGAACAAACCAATCCAGACTACTGCTTCCCTAACAAGATGGAAGAAATTCTGATCTTAAATGCTGCTATATCTGCGCTTAAAAAGGCTCCATATGCGCATTATTATCTTGGATGCCTGTTATATGATAAGAAGCAGTATGACAAAGCAGTAAATGAGTGGGAAGAAAGCATTTCCGAAAATCCAAAGTATGCTATGGCTTATCGTAATCTTGCGATTGCTTATTATAATAAATGCAAAGAACCTGCCAAAGCTCTGGATTATATGAAGCAAGCATTTGAACTGGATTCTTCTTATCCAAGACTTCTTCTCGAATACGACCAGCTGGCTGCTAAGAATAATGTTGCACTGGAAGACCGCCTGGCTCTGCTTGAGAAATATCCAGAGTTAGTCGAAGACAGAGACGTGCTGTATCTTGAATATATCACGCTTCTGAACGAGACCGGTCAGTACGACAAATCCCTGGACGCTTTGAAGGGACATACGTTCCATCCATGGGAAGGTGGCGAAGGAAAAGTCAGTGGCCAGTACCGCTATGCGCTGACTCACAAGGCTCTTGGGCTTATGAAAGAGAAGAATTATGAAGAAGCAATTAAGCTTCTTACAGATACATTTACCTATCCGGATAACTTAGGCGAAGGAAAACTTCCGAATGTTCTGGATAATATTGCGGAATATTATATCGGATGCTGCTATGCGGCCCTGAATGCGGCCGAAGAAGCTGCCAGATGGTGGGAGAAAGCTTCTGTCGGACTGGATGAGCCATCGGCTGCTCTTTACTATAATGACCAGCCGTCTGATACGATCTTCTATCAGGGTCTTGCGAATGCTGCTCTTGGAAGAACAGAAAAGGCTGCTAAGTGTTATCATCAGCTGAAAGCGTTTGGTGAGAAGCATATCTTTGATGAAGTGTCTTATGATTACTTTGCGGTATCGCTTCCAGAGCTTGAGGTATTCCCTAGTGATATTAAGCTTCGTAATACGATTGATTGTAAGTATCTGATGGCGCTTAGTGCGATCGGACTTGGGGATTATGAGAAGGCCCGTGATGGACTTGATGAGGTGCTGGCGCTTCAGGGGAATCATCAGGGGGCGGTAGAGCATGTGAGGTATCTTGAAGAAATTGGCTGTTTAGTACATTAATTTGGGTTGGATTCCCAGTCACGACATGAGAAAGCGCTGGTATCCTGTCTGCTGCTAGATGTCATGATGCAGCAGACAGGATACCAGCTCTTTCTCATGGATCGAGAGGCCACGATGAACTAGTGTATTAAACACCCACCATCCATCTCCCATACTACATCCGCCAACACACATATATCCTCACTATTATGACTGGTCAGCAGGATTGTCCTTCCTTCTTTTTTCAGATCCATAATCAGGCTCCGGATTTCTTCTACTCCTTTTTTATCCAGTCCATTGAATGGCTCATCGAGTATCAGAAGGTCTGGATTTTCCATGATTGCCTGTGCGATTCCAAGGCGTTGTTTCATACCTAAGGAATATTTGGCTACTGCTTTTTTTGAATCTGGATCCAGGCCTACTCTTGAAATTGTGTTCCTGATCTCTGTATCAGTTATTTTTCCTTGAATCTCCGCCAGCAATTTCAGGTTGCGGAAACCAGACATATTTGGCAGAAATCCTGGTCTTTCTATGATCATTCCCATGGATTCCGGGAAATCTACATCTTTTCCGATTACTTTGTCGTCTATGGTAATTGTTCCTTCGGTTGGTTTTATAAATCCACAGATACATTTGAACAGGACGCTTTTTCCTGATCCATTATTACCTACTATGGCATGTGTCTTCCCTGCTTCGAAATCACAGGTGATTCCTTTTAGCACTTCTTCCTCACGGAAAGTTTTATGAAGATTTTCCACACGAATCTTTATTTTCTTCATTTTTATCCACCTCTTTTCCCAGGTAATACTTTATTCTGTGTCGATATATCCACCATCAATTGCATTTAAAGTTACCTCATAAGGCAGGCTTTCCTTGTTCACCTGTTCTTTATCTTGCCATGACCTATCCACTTCAAACACCCACATCGGCACCAGCCATACGCTGTTTGGATCTTCATATGCACTGATATTTCCCAGTCTGAGTTTTACATCCCGGATTTCATATGTGAATTTCAGTCCTTCTTTTTTCGTCCGTTCGCCGTCATCTGAAATTTGCATATATAAAATGTGTTGTGCTAATTTTTCTTTTATCTTTTCGAATGGCAACAGCTTTGTATTATCAGCGATTTTTTCTTTTTTCACAGATATATTATTCCACCGGAATTTTTTAACTCCGTTTTTTGTTATTATCATCTGTATGCTTTCTGTACCGAATTTTGGTGCATAGACAGTCTCTGGTATTTTTGAACTGTCTCCATAAACATCACTATATGTTGTTTCATATCCTGTCAGATTTCCTTCTGTCCTGAAAAAATATAGAGAATATCCCACTTCTGTCTCGCATTCTCCGTCCAACATTCCCCAGCTTTCCGTTTCTGTACTTCCGGTTGCCCTGACACATTCCTGTATTTTCATTCCTGTAACCGCCAGATCTTTCAGCACCTGTTCTGCTTTTTTCCGTGCCTCATCTTCTGTTATATCAGGCGCATCCGAAATTTTATTCTTTAATTTTTCAACCCAGCTTTTATATTCCGGAGGATCTTCTTCCGAACCGGCCTCAAGCCTTTCTATCGTCTTTTCATCTATATAAGTTCCTTCTTGATATAAAAATCTTGTCACAGATCCAGCCTTCGTATCATAATTAACTGCCCTGATAACCGGATCTATGTTTCTCCCCTTATCTATCCTTACAGATAATCCTATTTTATCTTTTGTATCGTAATAGAAATCACTTTGTCCATCCCATTTATCTCTTTCTGTTTGATATGGAGTCTCCCATTTTGGCGCTGCATATTGCAATGTTTCTTTTTTATCCGGTGCCTGAGCAATTATCTTATCCAGCTGTTTGTAACTATTTTGCCAATATGTGGTAGACGCTACAGCTTCCAACTTTGCCCATCTACCCTCAAAATTTTGTATCTTTTCCTGTTCTTTCTTCAGTTCATCCTTACTCATTTTCGGATATCTATAGATTTTATTTCCTTCCGAAAAATAGTTACACAAACTGCCAAGTTCCTGATTACTCAGCTTTTTCATTTCATATGCATATACCGGTGTATTATATATTTCAGGAATATTCATCTCGTAGTCAGCATGAATCGTAATAAATCCATCACTTTTTTCGATTGTATCTGTCCAATGTTTTGGAATCTCCAGCTTCTTTGGATCCTTTGAAGCCGGAATTATATTTTCGCTGATAGATCCTTTTTTCTTGTCTGTAACTATTTTTTCTTCTGGTGTTTTTACACATGCTGTCAGATTGGTAAGGATAAACGATGTAATACACATTGTAATGATTATTCTTTTATTCATACTTTTCCCTCCCACACTTATGAAAATTGAAACTCATATCTCCCTGCCAGCCAATGAATCACACACAGATTCACTCCACTAAGAACGAATAAAATCAGACTGCTTTGCCATATTCGCGGAAGATAATCATATCCGAAATTATGCATATAATAAGTGACATGATTCAGAGGCGACAGCCAGCCGCATAAAACATTGCTTTTGTATTGTACGGTCTCTGGTATATGTAAAAGTTTTCCTATTATCTGCGGAGTCAGCAAAAGGCCATACAGGTTTAATAAAAATACGCTCAATATTCCCCCTAACCGGTTCTTTCCAAGATTCCATATCATCATCCATGTCACAGTCAAGGTCTCATATAAAAGCATTAATAAGAAGATCTTAATCACACAGGTATATGGGTCTGACATTTCCATTGTCTTTACCGATGCAGGTAATGCAATGTCGCTTCCCACTCCCGAATATCCCAACATTGCTCCTGTCTCACTCCACATATTCCCCGGGAATGATAACGGTGCACACAAAAGACAAAATACGCCAAGTAAAAATAGTAAATAGATTATTGTTACAATTCCAACATATATGATCTGTGCACCAATCCATTCCCGCCTAGCCATGCGGATCAGATAATAAGGCGTCGCCTGATTTATGAATGGCATATCACCAAAGAAAAAGAGTAATAAAAGTGATGACAGCAGAATCGAATCCGCTTTTCCGAATGCCCATATAAACGGTTCAAAAATCTGCATTGTCGTTCCATATGTCCGTGCAAATATCAACGCCCTGCCAGATAACATAACGCAAAATGTGAATGCCAGGACAAATCCTGCAATGATTTTCGGATTTCTTTTCCAGTCGAGAAAATTCAATCTTACGATTAATAATGTACGATGTAGTTTACCCATTTTCCCACCCTCTTTTAATTTTGAAATAATATCCTGTCCCCGTTACTATAATCAGCACAATTAAAAATATAATTGTCTCCACAGCCCCGGTCTGTTGTGGTATCATCCATTCCTTGGGACTTAACATCCACCGATTCTTCAGATATGCTTCTGCCAATGTCGAAACAACATAATAAAAGATAAAGGGTGCCGCATATGCCATATACCGATTTTTCGTTACCGCTCCAACCAGCCCGCCAGTCAATGCATACAGCATACCATTCAGACACAAAATCAATATATTTTCCAACAAAGCCATATGATATGACATTCCCATGTTTTTCCACTGCATAAATTGCATGTTATTTAACGGATATCGTATTACATTTACTACCAGTAATAGCAGAAGCGAACACGCTGCTGCCAGACCTCCGTATAACCCACAATTTACTACTTTGCTAAAACCGTATCGTTTTCTGGATGTCCTTGGCATAATATACATCAATATTCCATTTTGCAGATCTTCTAAATACGATGCGCTTGCCGGTAATGTACACGCCACAGGCAATAGAAAAATAAATATTTCCGAATGCATTCCCTGATACCAGCTTTCTGTACACCATACATAACTTCCTATATAATCAATCTCCCCCATTGCGTCTTTCAGGTCTCCCGCTCCGATTATTCCGGCTACTGTCAAAACCAATATACCTATGTAAAATCCTGCGGAATAACTCCCCCGTTTTGCTTCCACTTTGAATATATGATTTTTCATACTTGTCACCTTCTCTGAACCTGGATAAAACCTCCATCAATTGCATTCAGCACGACTGTTTCCGGGCCAATGTTCTCCGTTGTAATTTCTTTTCCTGTTTTATGTTGCATTTTTCCTTCCACATCAAATACCCATACCGGAACCAGCCACGATCTTTTTGGTTTGTTATATGCATTTATATTTGCAGCACGAAGCTGTACATTTTTCACCGTATAAATATTAGCAAACCCCTCTGGGCTGATTCCTCCAAGATTTGCAATCTGCGCATATAACAAATGATCTGCCAGCTTTTCTTTAATCTCGTCAAATGTCAGTAATTTTGTGTTTTCTGCTATTACATCTGTTTTCTTTGAAATATCTGTCCATTCAAATAGCTGAATGCCTTCTTTCGTAACAATCATCCGGATACCTTCGGTTATAAAAGATGGAGCATATACCGTTTCTGCCAGATTCTCATATTGTTTTGAAGCTAATGTCAATGGATAACCTACTACATCTCCTGCCTTCACCGAAAAATAAACTGCATATCCACTGCTCACCTGTGTATCATCGGTTCCTACCCCTGCCCAGCTCTCACTGTCTGTATTTCCAATGGCCTTTACGCAATCTCCGACATCCATTTCTGTAATAGATAATTCTTTTAACACACTTTTTGCCATTTTCACTGCATCTTTTTCTGTAAAATTTTCATCCGTTACGTGTTCCATATTTTCCGATAAATAACTTAGATATTCTTCATTTCCATATTGGAATGCATGTTCAAGTTCCCATTCCAGATTCAGTTCTCTTTCATCAATAAAAGTTCCCTGACGATATGCAAATGCTGTCGTACTCCCAATCTCATTATCGTAACTAATCGCTCTGATTACCGGATCTACTTTTCTTCCCTTTGCAACTCTTGCAGTAAACCCAATATTTTTATCCGTCTCAAAATACCAGTTATTCCATGTTCTTTTATGTGTTGCATTACACCATGACTTTCCGATCCATTCCATACCGTTCTTCAACGGAATTCTTAATTCTGCTTTTATTTCTTTTGGTTCCGTTCTCTTTTCATCTGCATTTTTAATCAGATTTTCTACACTTCCAACCATAGATGCCATATAATTTGCATCATAAGATCCCCAGTTTCCTATGCCTGCTGTCATTTTTTCTTTTTCTGCAATGAGTTCTTCTTTTGTCATCCCCGGATCTTCATACAAAGATGAGCCTTCTACAAAATAGCTGCACAAATTTTCCAGTAGCTTCCGATCCATTTTCCGTATCTTATATGCGTATACCGGTGTATTATATATATTCCCAATGGAAATATCATCATCTGCCTCCACAGTAATGAATCCATCTTTTCTCGTGATTGTCTCTTTCCAATGTTCTGGAATATTTAACTGTTTTTCTTTACCATCCTTCTCTTTTGGAATAATATTTTCCTCTGATAATCCTTTCGATTTATCTGTCACGATATTTTCTTCCGGTGTTTTCACACATGCCGTTAAATTTAACAACATAGCAGTAAGTAACATAAAGGCCGCCAATTGTTTTTTCTTCCTCATACGCTTCCTCCCTCACTATTTTCTTTTACAACTTCCCTGTTTTTGTTATTCAAAAGGTAACACATTCGTATGTCATTCATATGTCATTTTGATAAAAAAACACAAGAAGTATATCTTTTCAACATACTCCTTGTGTTCTGCTTTTTGATTCTTTATTCAGTTTGTCCTGAACCAGAACTCCACTCCATTCTCTTTATTCCCACAGCCATATGCGAATCCATGCAGTTCCAGTATCCTTCGGCAGATTGGTAATCCCATTCCGGTTGAGCCTTTTTCTCTATTTCTTGACTTATCCTGCCTGCTTAAGATATCCCACACCCGTGTTATATCCTCTTCTTCTAATCTGGCACCTTCATTCCACACCCAAAACCTGCATCCTTTTTTCTCTCTTGTTAGTTTTACGGTTATCGTTCTTCCGCTTTCCGTATATTTATATGCATTGGAAAGATAGTTATCAATGACCAGTGTCAATAACTCTTTATTTCCTCTTATCTGTTCTGTCTCTTCCATTGATACGTTACATTTAACACCGGCTGCCTCGAATAAATCTTCGTATTTTTCTATTTCTTCCTGCACGATTTCTCTCATATCACATTTTACTTTTTCCAGATGCTGTATTTTCTGCAAACGGTTATATTGTAAAAATGATACGATCAGCCGGTTCATCTGTTTTGTTTCGTTATACACGGATCTGGTATAATCCATATTTTTTTCTGGTGCTACATTTTCCATTATGCACTCACATTGGTTCTGGATGATGGCAAGCGGCGTTTTTAGTTCATGTGCGACAGCACTTGTAAGCATCTGCCTTGATTCTTCCAGCTTTCTGTTTTTGATATGTAAATAGTTCATAAGGCCTAGCAGCATTGTTCCCAGAATCAGAAACAGCAGACTCTGCGTAACCACGGCGCCCCGGAAAACGGAAGATTCTATTACTTCCACTCTTTCTTCATAAGCAGCTGCCAGATACATTGTATACACATTTCCATTAATCTCCAGGTTCTGTGTATACCAATAATGATGCTGATCATAATACTCGTACTCCGTTGCCAGTTTTCCTGCGATATAGTTCCGGATATTGGAGCGGTTCAGACTCTGATACAGACTCTGATATACACCTCTTCGTTTTCCACCATTATCCAGATCGGTCAGATACATCTGCATATACCGGTATCTTTTATCCTGCTTTAATTCATTCTGTCTCTTTTCCATGACTTCCTGCTTCACTTTTTTCTGTTTGTCTGTAAGATTCGTATCTGTATTATTCTCATATTTATCAAGCTCATATACTGCATTATATGCATATTTCGTAGATGAATGATTTGATAACTTTAGTGTAAGCACTTTTTCGGGTTTTATCCCGTTTACCAGGGTCAGCTTAACCGGGATCGCCTTTCCTTTCTTCATATAGTACTCCAATTCTTTTACCTGCACGGTATTAATCGGTCCGACTGTCGCCCGGAGTTTATCTATTTTTTCCCACTGCTTCTTTGTCAGATAATCATCCAGATGTATTGCCTGATACTCTGCACCTTCATACACCAGTAACATGCTTCCTGTTTTTTCTTTTACTCTGCCTTCCAGATCCACGAACGCCGCCTGCCAGGGGTACTTATGTTCCGCCTCCGTATAAAAATCATATGTAATGGATTCCAGTGATATATATTCTCCCTCATTCGCTCTCTGGCAGTAGTTTTTTTCAAAATAATCTTTTACACTTTTTACACTCTGTCTGAAATCACTTTCTACATAATTAGCCGCAGATTTGTAACTCACCAGCAGACATGCCAGATACATCACTATAAGAAGCACAACCAGATACAGATTCATCTTCTTTCTGCTCATCTGCTACTCCTCCCTGTATACATATCCGGATCCAATCACTGTCTTAATGCAGTCCGCATGATCTCCCAGAAGCTTTCTGATGCGTTTGATATGTGTATCCACAACTCTTGTATCTCCTTCAAAGTCATATCCCCAGATTCTAGACAGTATGATTTCCCGTTCCAGTACTACATCCCTATTCTCCATCAGATATGCCAGCAGCCGGAAATCTTTACTGGAAAATAAGACTTCTTCCCCCTCTACATATACTTGTTTACGAATCAGATCTATCACGATTCCCTTTCCCGTCAGTCTGTGTTCCTGATCTACTCTTTTACTTCTCCTGATCATTGCCATACATTTCTGCGATAATACTGACAGTGGAAATGGCTTTACAATATAGTCATCGGCTCCTACTGCATATCCTGCGAGCAGATCTTCTTCCTCTCCCAGAGCCGACAAAAACAGCACAGGAATATTCTGCTGTCTTCTTATCTCCCTGCATGCTTCTATTCCATTTATCCCGGGCATCATCACATCCAGAATAATCAGATCAAATGCCTGTGCAAATGCTGCTGTTAACGCCGCTTCACCATCCGGTGCCAGAACGATCTGAAAGCCTTTTGACACAAGATAATCTCTCATCGTTTCTCGCAATTTTCTTTCGTCATCTGCAATTAGTATTTTGTACATGCTATCCCCTCTCGTATAATATCTTTTAGATACATAAATACATGTATCTTGATTAATAAG
>ERZ826242.1067-NODE-1067-length-32901-cov-4.755191_pt1 | contig 32901 bp, 20 predicted proteins | sample MGYA00519871_ERZ826242 | MGnify/ENA primary metagenome ERZ826242 (study PRJEB31778, sample SAMEA3449226) | human gut metagenome | biome: human gut; feature: human-associated habitat; material: faeces | place: United Kingdom | collected 2010/2012 ...
CACCACCTTGCAGCGGGATGGGAACCGGCTGCTGGGCTACACGGCCCAACAGGTACTGGACTATGCGCAGGCCCTCTATGAAAAGAAGCTGCTGACCTATCCCCGAACCGATTCCTGCTTCCTAACTGAGGACATGGCAGACACCGTGCAGCCGCTGGCGGCGCTGTCTGCCCGCTGCCTGCCGTTTCCGGCTACGGCGGAAACAGTGAATATCGCCCGCGTCATTGACGGCGCGAAGGTCAGCGACCATCACGCGCTGCTGCCCACGATTGAAGTGGGCGCGGAGGCATTGGCCGCCCTGCCTGCCGGGGAACGGAATGTCTTGATGCTGGTAATGGTGCGTCTGCTGTGCGCAGTCGGTGAAAGCCAGCAGGCGGAGGATTCCACTGTGACGCTGGACTGCGGCGGCGCAGTTTTTACCGCCAAAGGCCGCGTGGTGACGCGCCCCGGTTGGAAAGCGGCGGAGCAGGCGTACCTTGCCACGCTGCGGCAAAAACCGGAGCAGACGGAGGAACCGGCTGCCCGGCTGCCGCCGCTTCAGGAGGGACAGGCCCTGCCGGTGCGTTCCGCCGCCATAAAGGAGGGCGAAACGGCCCCGCCCCGGCATTTTACCGAGGATACCCTGCTTTCAGCTATGGAACGGGCCAGCGCGGAAGAATTTGCGGAGATCGAGGGCGTGGAGCGAAGCGGGCTTGGAACGCCCGCCACCCGCGCCGGGGTACTGGAAAAGCTGGTGAAGGGCGGCTTTCTGGAGCGCAAGGGCCGTCAGCTGCTGCCGACGCAGAAGGGCCATAACCTGATCGTCATTCTGCCGGAGGGTATCCGCTCTGCCAAACTGACGGCGGAGTGGGAAGCCGCGCTGAAGGAAGTGGAACGGGCCGCGCGGACGGAGGACGATTTTCTCTCCGGCATCGAGCACATGGTGTCTGACCTGGTGGAGAACTACCGGGGCGCACAGAAGGACGCGGCCCTGTTTGACCAACGCTCCCGCATCGGAAAATGCCCGCGCTGCGGCGCGGACGTGGTGGAGGGCAAGCGAAGCTTCCGCTGCATTGGCCATGACTGCGGATTTTCCATGTGGAAGGATGACCGCTTTTTCACCGGTAAGCACAAGACACTGACCGCGCACATGGCCGCCGCGCTGCTGAAAAAGGGCCGCGTGAAGGTATCCGGCCTGTTCAGCGAGAAAAAAGGCGTCACCTATGACGCTGTGGTGGTGCTGGTGGATACCGGCAAGTATGTGAATTATAAGCTGGAGTTTGAGAAGAACCCGGAAAACAGAAAAAGCACCCAGCCTTCCAAATGAAAGGCCGGGTGCTGCCGCAATTATTCCAGAAGGTCGGAATGGCTGCCGGTACGGGCCGCCGTCAGAATCAGATTCCCGTGGTCGATGGTGTAGATCAGAAGCCAATCCGGGCGGATATGGCACTCCCGAAACCCGATATAGTTTCCGGACAGGGCATGATCCCGGTGCTTTTCCTCCAGCGGGCGCTCTTCCAACAGAGTTTGCAGGACGATCTCTAATTCCTCCATGGGCAGGCCACGCTTTTTTGCCAGCTTATAGTCCTTTCGGAATTTGCCGGTCGTCCGTAAAATCAACATTCCTTATCTAAATCCTCCATCATGGCGCGGGCCGAGGTGTAGCTTTTTGCGGCGATCTTCCCGCTGGCGATACCTCTTGCCTCCTGCATGGCAGCTTCCGTCTCCGCATTGAAGCGGGGCTGCCGGACTTCAAAGGGCAGGCCGCCCACCATCAGGGACTGATGCAGAAAAATGTTGATGGCGTCTGAGACACTGATGCCGAAGCTGGCAAAAAGCTGTTCGGCACCGGACTTTGTTTCCGGCTCCGTGCGGACATTGATATTTGCTGTTCTGGCCATACTTGCCACCTCCTCTTTCCTTAGTATACCCAAAATGAAGCACAAATGCAACCACTTGTTTTACAATTTGCAATTTGTTCAGAAAGGAACCGATTATGACAGACGAAAAGAAAAAGATCGCGGCAGTCCCTTTCGATACCTTTGAGCGGTATCTGGGGCCGCGCTATGAAAACGTCCCCGGCGTGGATTTCATTCTGGAGAATGGGACGCTGCTGTATTTTATGGAGGAAGCCCCCGGCATCTATGTCTCCGCTGACCATACCGTGACCGGCCAGCCGGACACGCCTAAGCTGTATATGCCGGTCTATGAGGCGGATGCCATGCAGTCCTCCGCTTTTCAGGAGATCGGCCTGCGGGAGAAGTTTGCCGGTATTCTGGAGACCTCTGTCCCCGTGGGACTGCCGGGTGTGAACCGGCGTCAGGAACCCGGCTATGTGCTGGACAATGGCCTCGTGCTGCTGGAAAGCGAACGGGATGGACAAGGCAATTACCGGGCCGGGGCCGGTATGGATGGAATGTATCTTCAAACGGGGCGGGTATTTGCCCCCATCCAGCGCGAGGATGGACAGACCGTGGCATTTCTGGAAACAGAACAGGCACGGGAGCAGGCCCGCGTCAATGTGGGCTATACCATCATAGACAGCATCCAGGCCGGGCGTGTGGAGTTTGTGTTGGGGAAAAACCTCAAGGAACCGTCGCCCTATGTGACCTGGCGGCGCGGCCCGGATGCCGCGCCCACGGATTTTGATTGGGGCCATTATTTTTCCGATATAGACCGGGCAAGAGCTGACCTGCACCGTCGCGCCAGAGAAGTGCTGTCGCAGGGACGGGAGGAAAAGCCGCAGTCCATTCGGGCCCAGCTGCGCGGTATGCAGGCAGAGCGCGGCGCATATCAGGGACAGGCCCCTATGGAACAGAAGGAGCGATGACATGGAAGAGGACAAGAAGATCCGTTTTATTGACAGCCAGTACCAGACCCTGTTTTACATCCCGGACGGCGCGAACATCGCCTTGACCTATTCGGATGGGGAAACCGCCGTTCGGCCCTGCAAATTTATTGATGATTACCATACCCAGATCGGCCATAACATCTTTCACATCTGCCAGTTTGCGGAGATCATGGAGCGAAACGGCACCAAATACGCGCCGGAACAGGCGCAGCCGCTTCCGGATATCTGTTACAGTACCCTGCCCTCCAGCGGGGCGCTGATCATCATTGAGAAGGGCAAGTCCGGGTACTGCCCCTGCGACTTCTCCGCACCCCACCGGGCGCAGAATGAAATGACGGCGGCGCAGTTCAACAGAAGGCTGGGCGTTACGCCCCAGCAGGAAGCGGCTATGCTCCACGGCTCCATGTTCGGTTGGAAAACGCGGGGTGCGCGGACGGACAGCTATGATCTTGCGGGCAAACCGCTTGTTCCCCCTGCGGTTCAGGCAAAGGGGGCAGAACGATGAAGCTGACCAAAGCAGAGCAGGAGACCATTATCCTGTTCAACGAAGCAGAGCAGACCGCCAGCGTCTACACGCACAATACCGCGCTGATGCACCAGCTGGAGCGATTGTGCCGCAGCCATCCGGCGCAGGTGCGTCAGACGGAACGCGGCGGACACGGTGGGACTACCTATCTTCTGCCTAAGAAGTGGGTAAAGCTGACCCCGCCCCGGACGCTCTCGCCGGCCCAGGCGCAGGTGCTGGCGGAGATGAACGCCAGAAACCACAAGCGTAGGGAGAACCCATAAACCAGTGGGGCGGTGGAAGCACATTCTGCCGCCCCCTATTTCCATGACGATAGGAGTGAGACACGAAATGCAGAAATGGCAGACCATATCCGAGCTTGCCGCCATTACCGGCGCACGGATCACCAATTCGCCGGAGAACTGGCGGCAGTTTCTTACCACGGCGGCGCGATTCTATAAAGCCTACGATTTCAGCGACCAGCTTCTGATCTATGCCCAGCGCCCCAATGCCACCGCCTGCGCGGACATGGCGACATGGAACGGCACCATGCGCCGGTGGGTCAACTACGGCAGTACCGCGATTGCCCTTATCCGCAAGGGCTACGGCGGGAAGCCCTATCTGGACTATGTTCACGATGTAGCCGACACCCATCCGCTTCGCGGCGGAAAAGCGCCCTGGCTATGGCGTATCCGCCCGGAAAACCGGGATGCCGTGTGCGATATGCTGCGGGAGAACTTCGAGGTCAGCGGCACGGGGCTGGGCGACCTGCTGATGCACACCGGCGAACGGCTGGCAAATGAGATCAGCGGGGACTATCTTCGTGACCTGATGTATGAAAAGGCAGACAGCTTTCTGGAAGAACTGGACGAACTGAACACGGAGGTGGCGTTCCGCGCAACGCTTCGGGCCAGCGTCCAGTTTTCCCTTCTGTCCCGCTGTGGCCTTGACCCCATGGACTATCTGGAAGATGACGACCTGCGGGGCATTACGGATTTCAACACCCCCGCTGTGCTGGCCTGTCTTGGCGCGGCTACCGCCCAGGCCAACCGTACCGCCCTGCTGGAGATCGCCAGCACCGTGCGCAGGCGGGAACAGGAAATTTTGAAAAAACCTCTTGCAAAAGCGAAAGAGACAGGTTATAATGACTTTAGCACAGTAAAGCGTGAAAGGAGCGATGGAAATGGAAAACCTGACATACAGCCGGAACAACGGGTATCGGGTGCCGAACCTGCGGATGGACGAGGACGGGATGCAGGCCGAGCAGTTGGGACGCTTCGGGCAGATGCGGGAGAAGTACCTGATGGAACACAGGCAGGGCCTGTATCAATCGATGCTGCTGACCGGCAGGCTGTGGACGCACCTGACGGAGACAGACCGGCAGGCGGAGGACATGATGGAACACCTGACACAGGAGATGGCGGCGAGCATGGGCGTGAACGAAGCGATGAAGGCCGCCAACCAGATGGAATGGGTACGGAGGATGAACACGATCCGGCACTCGGCGGAGGAAAGCGTACTGAACGACCTGATCTTCAGCTGACCGCTGCGCCTGTCCCGGAGCTGGACAGTCCCTTTTCAAGCGCCCCGGCCTTTGGACAGATATCCCTGTTCGCAAGCCCGGAGCAGCAAGTGAATACAATGATGGAAAACGCGGAGGCACCGGCCCCCGCGTTTTTCTCTGCCAATGCCGTGCCGGAGCACGTTGTGGATATGGCGCTGTCTGCTGGCGGCGTCTGGCCGGACAGTGACCTGCGTATCTACGCCCGGTATCAGGCGGGAGAGGCCCCGCATGAATTGGCCGCGTTCCTTCGCTCGGAGTACAAGGAATACGGCAGGGGTTTCACGCTGGATGGGCAGCCGTATTCTATCTGGACGGATGGAAGCGGCATGAAGATCGCCGCAGGCAAGGCGGCGCGATTTGAACACAGCGCCATGACCCTTACCTGGGAACAGGTAGAGCAGCGTACCCGCGCACTGGTGGAACGGGGCGCATACCTTCCGGCAGAGCGCGTGCCGCTGGCACAGGAACGGGCCTTTCGGGATCTGGCGGAACACTTGTGGTACATGATGCAGGATACCCGCGACAGGGCCGACACCACGGCACGGATGCCGGTGCTGTCCTCCCTCTACCGGCAGTCAGGGGGCTTCCCGGCAAGCACCAAACGCATTTTTGAAACGCTGAAAAGTGCGGAGGGCTATGCCACATTGCAGAGGGAAGTGCGTTCTTTTGCCAGCGCCTATGAACGCGACAACAGTCTCATGCGCTACCGGCTGTATGAACCGCCCAGGCTGCGGGCAGAGATGGAAATGCTGGCACGGCCCATCCGGGAGTTTCCTGTCCAGGCAGAACACCGTCAGCCACGCGCCAGCTTCATTACACAAGACGAGATCGACGATATGCTGGCCGGGTACAGTGCGCAGCATGACTATCGTCTGGATATGGACAGCTTCTTTTCCACCCACCCAGACCGGCAGGAACGGCAAGCGCGGCTGCGCGAGCATTTCGGCATAAGCGGCAGAGGCAGCCTTATTCTGGATACCTGGTTTGACGGCAAAGGCATGAAGCTGGAACGCGCCGACCGGGACGGCAAATACGACAGTGTGCTGCTTCGCTGGCCGCAGGCGGAAAAGCGTATCTCTGACCTGATGGCGGTAAACCGCTGGCTGACGGAACAGGACAGAGCCGCCATTCCCACTTATACCGTAACGCGGCTGGCACAGCGCATTGATACCTTCTTCGCCTTTTTGCCGGATCACGCGCCCTATGAGCGGCAGCTTATGGAGCCGGAAGAGAACCGGAAAAAAATCATTGCCATGCTGGACAGCCCGGAACAGGTCGATACGCTGCTGTCTGCCATGCGCAGCGGCTTACAGGGCATGACACCGGAGAAACGCGGCTACGAAAGCTGTACGCAAGCCTACGACAGCCTGAACAGCTTCAAAAACGGAACCTTTGACCTCTGGCGGCAAGGCGGCGCAGATGCCGCGTCCCGTAAAACGCAGAAAAGGGCCGCAAAGCCGAAGCAGCCCGTGGACACGCTGGAGGCCGCGCGGCGCAGCCTGTTCCAAAACAGCGCACAGGCCGGAAATGCCGGTGAACAGCTTTCCTTTGATACCGTTGCCCAGCCGGACAGCGCGGATAGTGCGACGGAACCGGCAAAGCTGCGCACCGTCGTCATTGACCTGACGGCCCCGGCGCGGGAGGTATCTGTCCCCGCAGAGAAAACCATAACCGATGCGGATGTTGACAAGCTTCTGCTGGAGGATTGGGGCGTGGAGGGCCGGAAAGGCCGTATTTATGACCGCTTCCAGCAGGGCCGCTCCATAGCGGGGATGGCCTGGTATCTGGATCAGGAGTATAACCGCCATGATGCCAGTCCGGACGCCCTTCGCACCGGGGGCTTTCTTCCGCTTACCGATGGCAGCCGCGGCTATGCCTATTATGTGGGCGAGGGTGTCCGCATGGAACCGCGCCCCGGCAAGATCCGCGTGGTGTCCTATACGGAAATGGCGCAGCGGATTCAGCATCTGATCGCGGAAAACCGCTACATGACGCCGGAGGAACTGACGGCATACCGGGAGGCGCAGGCAGAGGCACCAACTGTACCAATCGTCTCACGGGAATTTGACCTGGGCTTTGGGCATCTGGGCAATGGGATAACCGTCTGGAACCGGCTGGAAGAGGAAAACGGCGATTATAAGACGCTGGCCCACATTGCACAGGATCGCAGCGTTTTCTTCTATGACGATGACCTGCCCCATGAGATCAGGCAGCAGATTCAGGAGACGGCGAAGCAGACGGATATGACCGTATCTGCCACGCAGGATGCAAAGGTGTTCTCCACGCCGCCCGCAGAACAGGAGCAGGCAAAAGAGGCGCTGACCGGCCCGCGCGGGCTGGATGCAGACGGCCCGGAGATCAGGCAGGAAACCACCCCACCCCAACCGGAACAGCCTTTGCCGCAGACCGGCGTGGGCGCACCGGAGACAGAAAACGCCGAGAATGAAGTCCTTACCGTAAATGGCCCTGCCTATCTTCGATTGAAAGCAGAGCATCCCGGCGCGGTGGTGGGCGTGGAAAGCGGTCGTTATTTCCTGTTCTGCGGCGAGGATGCCAAAGCGATTGCTGCGGAACTGAACCGGAAAACCGTCACCCGCGATATCCCCGGCTTGGGCGAAACCGTGCTTACCGGCTTTACCCACGGCTGGCCTGCGGCGGGAAAAGCATTGCAGCTTCATGGCTTTAGCGTTGTATTTGCCAGGGAAAACGGCGACAGCTATGACGTGATCGCTGACCGGAGCATCGCGGATTTTATCCCCGTCGGCATGAAGCTGGCGGAAAATGGCCGCGTCTTTACCGTGGACAGTGTGGATTATCGCGCCGGCAGCGTCAGCCTGCGGGATGATACCTTTGCTGGCCAAACCGGTTTTCCCATTTTCCGCTCCGAACCGGTCGAGGTTGTACGGGAATGGGTAGAGCAGCAGGAGGACGCAGACCTGAAAGCGGAGGTGGAAAACAAACCCGCACTGAATCCCATCCCCGTCACCACGCCGCCATCCGAGGACGCACTGCTGGCAGAGGCCCAGGGCCTGATCGCGGACTTCTGCTGGGACGAATACCGCGCGGAGACAGACTTCACGCAGATAGACCCGCGCCATGTGGGGTTGGCCTACACGACCACCGAGGACGAAGCACATGAGGTGCAGGTGGAGGCTGACCTGACCGGCTGCAATATGAATTATCTGGTGGATGGTGTTGTGGCCCGGCAGAAGCATTACGAAAATCTGCGGGAACTAATCGACCGGGAACTGCGGGAGCTGGACTTCGGAGATCTCACCGACACGGCGATGGACGCCGCCGCGCAGCTGCGCGAGAGGCAGGCCGTGCCGGGAAATTACCGCATCACTGACCCGGACATTGGCGCGGGCGGCCAGAAAACGAAGTATCAGAACAACGTCGCTGCCATTCGGCTTTTGAAAACACTGGAAGCAGAAGAGCGGCAGGCAAGCCCTGCGGAGCAGGACGTTCTTGCCCGCTATTCCGGCTGGGGCGGCGTTCCGCAGGCTTTCGACGCTCACAATGAAAAATGGGCAAAGGAGTATGAGGAACTGAAAGAGCTGCTGGCACCGGATGAATATGCCGCTGCCCGTGGTTCTACCCTGAACGCCCATTACACCTCGCCCTTGGTCATTCAGAGCATTTACGATACCCTCTCCCGTATGGGTGTTCAGCCGGAAACCGTGCTGGAGCCTGCTATGGGTGTGGGTAATTTTTTGGGTTTGCTGCCGCAGAGCATGGGGAACGCACAGCTTTACGGCGTAGAGCTGGACAGCATCACCGGGCGCATCGCCAAACAGCTTTATCCAAAGGCCAATATCACCGTCAGCGGCTTTGAGCACGTCAATCTGCCGGACAACTCCATAGACCTGGCCGTTGGCAATGTCCCCTTTGGCAACTATCGCCTGTCTGACCCGCGCTATAAGCAATACGCCTTCCTGATCCACGATTATTTCTTTGCCAAAACGTTGGACAAGGTAAGAACCGGGGGCATCGTGGCGTTTATTACCTCCAAGGGCACCATGGACAAACAGGATACGACGGTGCGGGAATATCTGGCTCAGAGGGCCGACCTGCTGGGCGCGGTGCGACTGCCCAGCAGCGCTTTTTCCAAAACCGCCAACACGGAGGTCACGACCGATATCCTGTTCCTGCAAAAGCGGGACACGCCCCCGGAACACCTTCCGGATTGGGTACAGCTGGGCAAAACGGCTGACGGCATCCCTGTCAACCGTTACTATGAACAGCACCCGGAAATGGTGCTCGGCACCATGATCTGGGACAAGAGTATGTACGGGAATGAAAAGGAGACCAGTTGCCAGCCGCTGCCGGATGGCGACCTGAAAGAGCTGCTTGCCGCCGCTTCTGCACAGATCGCCATGCCGGACGCGGAACTGCTGGCCCGGCCCAGCCGCGTATCGCTGGAGGAATTGCAAGCCAGCGTGAACGTACCGCAGGATGTGCGCAGCTTCAGCTACACGGTACAGGGTGGAAAACTGTACTACAAGGAAAGCACAAGTCTGACTGCCGTGGACGTGCCGCCCACTACCGCAGAACGTATCCGGGGCATGATCTCGGTACGGGACATTACCCGGCGTTTGATCGACCTCCAGCTGAATAACGGCAGCGACGATGAGATCCGCGCGGCGCAGGCTGAGTTAAACACCGTATATGACCGCTTCACCGAAAAGTATGGCCTGCTGAACGCTGGTGCCAACAAGCGGGCCTTTGAAAAGGATTCCTCCTACTGCCTGCTGTGCTCACTGGAGCTGCTGGACGATGATGGGAAGCTGGAGCGTAAGGCGGATATGTTCACCAAGCGCACCATCAACCAGGAGGTCGTAATTGACCATGTGGACACGGCCAGCGAAGCACTGGCGGTGTCCATTGGCGAACGCGCCCGTGTAGACCTTCCCTTTATGGCGCACCTGCTGGGACGGGAGGATACGCAGAGCATCATTGACGACCTGAAAGGTGTCATTTTTAAGAATCCGGAGACCGGGGGCGGCCCGTTAGACGGCTGGGAGACGGCAGACGAATACCTTTCCGGCAATGTGCGCCGGAAGCTGGCGGCGGCCCGGACGGCGGCGGCGGAACAGAATGACGCTTTCGCGGAAAATGTGACGGCGCTGGAGCAGGCAAAGCCCGCTGACCTTACCGCCGCCGAGATCGACGTGCGTATCGGCGCGACCTGGATCGACCCCAAGTATTATACACAATTTATCCACGAACTGCTGAAAACGCCGCTGCACGCGCGTCGGAATGTAAAGGCGCTTTATTCCGAGGCCACCGGCGAATGGCGCGTTGCCGGAAAAACACTGGACAGCACCGAAAACACGCTGGCCTATATGACCTACGGCACCAAGCGGCGCAGCGCATACACCATTATTGAGGACAGCCTGAACCTGCGGGACAGCCGGGTATACGATACCGTCACCCGGCCAGATGGTGGAGAGACACGGGAGCTGAACGCCAAGGAAACCATTCTGGCCCAGCAACGGCAGGATATGATCCGCGAGGCGTTCAAAAGCTGGATTTGGAAAGACCCAGAACGCCGGGAAGCCCTCTGCCAGAAGTACAACGAACTGTTCAACGCCATACGCCCGCGCGAGTATAACGGCGATCATCTCCGCTTTCCCGGCATGACGCCGGAGGTCAGTCTGCTGCCGCACCAGCGCAATGCTGTGGCCCGGATGCTCTATGGTGGAAATGCGCTGCTGGCGCACTGTGTGGGGGCAGGCAAGACCTTCGAGTGTATCGCGGCGGCGATGGAATCCAAGCGGCTGGGGCTGGTGAAGAAAAGCCTGATGGTGGTTCCGAATCACCTGACCGAGCAGTGGGGCGCGGACTTCCTGCGTCTGTATCCCGGCGCGAATATTCTGGTGGCGACCAAACGGGACTTTGAACCGGCCAACCGCAAGACCTTTTGCAGCCGGATTGCTACCGGCGATTATGATGCCGTCATCATCGGTCACAGCCAGTTTGAGAAGATTCCGCTCTCCCCGGAACGGCAGCGAGCGGTCATTGAAAATCAGATCGACCAGATCGTAGACAGCATTGATGAGGCCAAACGCGAGGACGGCGAACGCTACACCATTAAGCAGCTGGAGAAAATGCGCAAATCGCTGGAGGGGCGGCTGGAAAGCCTTAACGACCGCAGCCGCAAGGACAACGTGGTCAACTTTGAAGAATTGGGCGTTGATAAGCTGTTCGTGGACGAAGCACACGCGTATAAAAACTTGTTTTTGGCAACAAAAATGCGCAATGTAGCGGGGATTGGACAGACAGATGCACAGAAATCCTCGGATATGTTTGCAAAGTGCCGGTACCTGGACGAGATCACCGGCGGCAGGGGCGTGGTATTCGCCACGGGAACACCGGTATCGAACTCCATGACGGAACTGTATACGATGATGCGGTATCTGCAATATCAGACGCTGGAGGAAGCCGGACTGACGCATTTTGACAGCTGGGCAGCTTCCTTCGGTGAAACGGTGACGGCCATGGAGCTTGCTCCGGAGGGCACCGGCTTCCGCTCCCGCACACGATTTGCCAGATTCTTTAATCTGCCGGAACTGATGGCGATGTGGCGGGAGGCCGCAGACATTCAGACAGCAGATATGCTGAAGCTGCCGGTGCCTGAACATGAGAGCATCACGGTGGTGACAAAGCCCAGCGCCTATCAGCAGGACATGGTGGCTGACCTGGGCGAACGGGCCGAGATGATCCGCCGCAGAATGGTAGAACCGCGCGAGGACAATATGCTCAAGGTCACGTCGGATGGCCGAAAGCTGGCGCTGGATCAGCGGCTGTCCGATCCGGACTTGCCGGATGACCCGGAAAGCAAGGTCAATGTGTGCGTTCAGAATGTGTATCAGGTGTGGCAGGACACGACGGAGCAGAAAGGCGCACAAATGATTTTCTGCGACCTGTCTACACCCGGAAATGCGCGTCCGGTCGAGATGACGCAGAAGGAGGACGGTACATACGAAATGGCCCCGTTCCAGAATGTCTATGAGGATATCCGGGCAAAGCTGGTCACTATGGGCGTACCGGACAAGGAGATCGCGTTCATACACGAGGCCAAAACCGAAAATCAGAAAGCAGAATTGTTCGCAAATGTCCGAAAGGGTCAGGTACGCGTCCTCCTTGGCTCTACCGCAAAAATGGGGGCGGGCACCAACTGCCAAAAGCGTTTGGCAGCACTCCACCACGTCGATTGTCCCTGGCGGCCAGCCGACATTGAGCAGCGTGAGGGCCGTATTCTGCGGCGCGGCAACGATTTCAAAAAGGTGAAGATCTTCAAGTATGTCACCGAGGGCACCTTCGACGCTTATAACTGGAGCGTATTGGAGAACAAGCAGAAATTCATTGGCCAGCTGACGAGCGGCAAGAACCCCTCCCGCACCTGCGAGGATATCGACGCTGCGGCCCTGTCCTACGCCGAGGTGAAGGCACTGGCGTCCGGCGACCCGCGCATTATTGAGTACACGGAACTCGATGCACAGGTGACAAAGCTGAAACTGGTCAAGGCCAACCATGAAAGCCAGCGCTATGCACTGGAGGATAAGCTGCTGAAATATTTTCCGCAGGCCATTCTCCGGGAAAAGGAGTTGATCGCCGCACTGGAAAAAGATACTGCGCACTTGCAGGCCCACACGCCCCAGGATAAAGACACATTTTCCGTTACCATTCTGGGCCAGACCTACACAGAGCGCAAGGCTGCGGGGCAAGCCATTCTGGATGCCTGCACCGGCATGAAAGACGTGTCTGAGCGTATCGAATTGGGCGAATATCGCGGCTTTCCCCTGACTCTCTGGGCCAACACCCAGAATCAGAAATTCCAGTTGACCCTTCGGCAGGCCCTTTCCCATGACGTGGAGCTTGGCGGCGATGCGGTAGGAAACTTCTCCCGCATGGATCATGTGCTGGATGAGGTCAGCGGCAATCTGGAAAAGCACCGTGCGATTCTGGAGAATCTGACCTCCCAACAGCGGGAGGCAAAGGAAGAAGTCCATCGTCCCTTCGCACAGGAGCAGGAACTGACGACAAAGACCCAGCGGCTGAATGTGCTGCGTCTGGCCCTGAACATGGACAAAGGCGGCACAGGCCGTGAACGGCCTCAGCCTGAACAGGCAGAGGAAAAGCCGTCTATCCGTGGGATGCTGAAACGTCTGGAAGCAGAAGCGGCGGCGGTGAACAATGCGCCGCAGGGCAGATATGACCGGGAGGTGGCAATTTGATGAAGGGCGGACGCACGATTCCTCTCTACTTCAAGGTATCTCCGGAGGAAAAGCAGATCATCACGGAAAAAATGACGCGGCTGGGCATCCGGAACCAGCGGGCCTATCTGCGGAAGATGGCTGTGGACGGCTATGCTGTTCGGGTAGATATGACCGATTTCAAGGCCCTTGTATCTCTGCTTCGTATCTGTTCCAATAACCTCAACCAGATTACAAAACGGGTCAACAGCACCGGCAATCTTTATGCCGAAGATGTAGCAGATTTGCAGGAACGCTACGGCCAGCTTTGGTCACAGGTCAGCCGCCTGCTGGAAAAGCTGGAAGATTTGTAAATCAGCCTTTACTTTATTGCTTTAGTGTGATATAGTATGTGTACAGACAAATCAAGAAGGAGGCCGTGAAAATGAGAATCCTGCTGAAAGTATTGCTGTTCCCCCTGACGCTGTTTCTGACGCTGCTGGTAGCGTTCTGCCGCTTCTTCTGCCTGTTTTCCGGTATGGTATTGAGTATTGCAGCAATGGTGCTGTTCCTCTTGGGGCTGGTGCTGCTTTTCTGCGGTGAGACGCGAGACTTTCTGGGGCTTCTGGTGCTGGCATGGCTGGTCAGCCCCTACGGCCTGCCCCTGGCGGCAAGCTGGCTGACGGATCAGATCGAAACCATTCGTGACTGGCTTACATTTTAATAGGTGTCAGATAAAACAGGACGGGAGATGCGTGGGGCATCTCCCGTCCTGCTACAACGCTGCATATCCGATGCGGCGCTACTTTGTAGCACTATTCTATGTACGAAAGCCGCATAAAATGCACAGCAAAAAGAGGCCCATCCTGAGCCTCTTTTCTTTGAATACTTTGTAATATCCCTAACACACCGGAGAGGGATTCCTTTGTAGTTACATCATACAGGATTTATGCCTCGGTGTCAATATGTTTTTTCAGGATAACAAGCAATTCTTCTTTGTCGGAGGTTTCGCCCAAACCGAGCAGCGAACAGATTTCCACTAACGTATCCTGCGCTTCATTGCGTTCAGCTTTGATTCGCTCGATGTAGGTCAGTTTGTCGTTCAGTTGCTTTTTCACGTCTGCGTAGTATGGCATCAGTCCGGTTGTTTTAGCAATCGCTTCATCAATTGCTCTCATGTCACTTGCGCTAAGTGTTCCAACGTATGCACCAAGGCGGGCTTTACTGACACACATGATATTCGAGGCGTTTGCCTGTCCATCCAGCTTGAGCGTTACACCATCGGCTTCATACTGCGGCGTGATGGACGCGACACACGGAAGTGTGCTGGTATCATGTGTGATTGGAAGTACAATGGTGTTTCCGGACTGTTTGTTGCCCACATCGTTCTGTACGATCACGGCGGGGCGGTCTTTCTGCATTTCACTTCCGACACCAACGCCGAAATTGCAGCGATAGACCTGCCCGCGTTTCACGGCACGTCGCTGGGCATTTGTGGTTTGTGTATTCAGATACAGCTTTGTTTTTAGCCATTCCAGAGCTTTTTGAACAATACCTAAATCTACTTGTGCAGGCATACGCAGTAACTCCTTATTTCCAAAACTATGCTTACCTCTCAAATTATTATACAATAGGAGGGTAGATGTGGCAATATCCAAAATTAAAACCCGTCATGCCAGTGAGGGCCGCAGCATTGCCGCCGTGCTGCGGGAGAGGCTGGACTATGACAAAAATCCGGAGAAAACAAAGGGCGGCCTGCTGGTGTCCGCGTACCAGTGTCAGCCGGATACAGCGTGGCAGGAGTTTACGGTCAGCAAGCAGATATATACCTCCACCACTGGACGCAAGCGCACCCTGAAGAAGGATGTGATCTCCTATCTCATCATCCAGTCGTTCAAACCCGGCGAGGTCACGCCGGAGGAAGCCAACCGGCTGGGGTATCAGCTGGCGTTGGAGTTTACGGGCGGACAGCATCAGTTTATCGTGGCCACCCATGTGGATCGGCACCACATTCATTCACATATTGAGTTCAACAGTACTGCTCTGGACTGTGCGCACAAGTTCAACAACTATAAAAACAGCTTCCAGACCATCCGTGCCATCAACGATAAACTGTGCCGGGAGCACGGCCTGTCCGTCATAGAAAAGCCAAAGGAAAAGGGCCAGCACTATGCGGAATGGGCCAGCAAGCGGCGGGGTATCAGCTGGAAGGAGCACCTGCGCCAGACCATAGACCGGGTGCTGCCTACAGCAGGCAGCTATGATGATTTTTTAGCTGCCATGCGCAGGGAAGGATATGAGATCAATACCACCCGAAATGCACTCAGCTTTCGTCTGGCCGGTGAGGGACAGCAGCGTTTCACCCGCGCCAAAACGCTGGGGGCTGACTATGAAAAGGACGCGCTGCTGCGCCGCATTGGACAGCCTCGGAAGCGCCCGCGCCGGTCGGTTCCCCAGGCACGGAAAGACGGGCGGGTCAATCTGCTACTGGACATTCAAAGCCGGTTGCAGGGCCGGGGGCCGGGCTATGAACGTTGGCTGAAGATCCACAATTTGAAGGAGGCGTCCCGGACACTGAATTATCTGACAGAGCATGGCATTACCGAGTACGAGCTGCTGGCGGCCCGCGCTTCGGATGCCGCACAACAGCTTGACGCGGTATCCGCATCCATCCGGCAATATGAGCATCGCATGGAAGAGATCGCAGAACTGCGTACCCATATTGTCCACTATGCCAAAACGCGCGATACTTACCTTGCTTACCGCAAAACGCCGCCGAGAGAAAAAGCCGCGTTCCAGGCTGCCCATGAAACAGACCTTTTGCTCCATGAAGCGGCCAAACGGGCCTTTGATGAATTGGGCGCAAAGAAGCTGCCCAGCGTCAAGACCTTGCAGACCGAGTACGCTGCGCTGCTGGAGAAAAAGAAAGCGGCTTATGATGACTACCGCCGTCTGCGTCGCGAGAACCAGGAATTACAAAACGTGAAAGTCAATGTTGACGCGCTGCTGCGAATCCACCCAACCCAGGATCAGGAGAAACGGCGGTGGCAGGATCGGTAATGCCGTTTTCCTGCACATCCATACAGATGCCGGGGCCTTATTCGGGATATACCGTTCCTGATAAGGTTTCCGGCATTTTTCACTTGTCTGCGGTCTGCTGACCGCACAGCCGCCATGCTTCCGGCATGGCGTTCGGACGGCGTTTTTTCGCTAGTCCGGGGGTTTGGGGGCCGCCCCAACAAGCGGAAAGGATATCCCTTTCCATTGCTTGCAAAAGCGTTCCCCGTTTCCCCCTGCTCCGGCGGTAAAATAAAAAGTGCGTCGTAAAGCATCATTGCATTTACGACACACGGTCAATTCTTATTTCTCGACTTTATTATACAGCTTCCGCACAAAAAGTCAATGGTTCTGACGGATTCGTAAACAAAAACTCCACGGGGAAATTCAAAATTGGCGCTTTACTCTGCTCCACACCTGGCCGCAGGCGGTTCGCCTGCCGGGGTGCTTTGTGAAAAAGAGCCTTAGCGCCGTCAAAATTTCAGTCAGAAACAGGAGGAACAGCATGGCAAAACGGGGAATCAATATTTATAAACGCAAAGATGGCCGCTGGGAGGGACGATATATTCAGGGCCGGAAAGTTTCCGGACGAGCAAAGTATGGATATGTGTATGGACACAGCTATACAGAGTGCCGCGAAAAGCTGAAAGCGGCGGAGGTACAGAAAAAATCGCTGCCGAAATGTAAATGTACGCTGACGGTCAAAGAGCTTTTTTCTCAGCTGCTCCAGAAGCGGGCCGGTGATGTGAAGGAATCGACCCTTGCCAGATACCGTTTCCTGATCGAGCGGCACATTCTTCCGGCCCTGGGAGAACTGACCGTCAATAAGTTGACGGCGGAAAGGCTTCAAAGCTTTCTGAATGAGAAACGGGCCAACGGGGCGCTGCGCGGCGGCGGGCTGTCTGCGAAAAGCGTCCGGGATATCTGTGTTCTGGTCAGATCTGCTCTGCGGCTGGCTGCGGAGATTTTTCCCTCCGTGGAGGCCGTGCCCCATGTAAAGCTCCCTCCTTACCGGCAACGCAAAATTCAGGTGTTCTCTGAGGGAGAGATACAGCGAATCGCGGCGTATGCCCTTGCGTCGCCCACACCGGAAAATATCGGGATACTCCTGTGCCTGAATACCGGCCTACGGCTGGGTGAATTGTGCGCGCTGCGCTGGTCAGATATAGACTTTTTCTCCGGCACTGTCCGGGTAGAGCGCACGGTGCAGCGGGTCAATTTCGGAGGAAAAACACGCCTTTTGATTCAACCGCCCAAAAGCGAAAGCTCTATCCGTTCTGTACCCATTCCCGCCGATATGCTGTTCCTTTTGAAGAAAACGGCCTTGCTGGCCGCCCCGGATGCTTATATTATGACGGGCCGGTCAGATAAGCCTATGGAGCCGCGCACCTGTCAGCGCGGGTTTCATGCGCTGCTGCGGAATTGCGGCGTAAAAGACCGCAATTTTCACACCATCCGGCACACCTACGCTTCACGCTGTATTGAGCGCGGCGTAGACATTAAGAGCCTTTCGGAAATGCTGGGCCATGCGGACATTCAAACGACGCTGCGGCTTTATGTCCATTCCTCGATGGAACACAAACAGCGGGCTGTCCAGAAAATCAGCTTCCTGCCCGCAATTGCATGAAGCTTTTGCGCCGTCAGCTTTTTCCGTCAGCCGAACGCGGCAGTGCAGGAAAACTCCGGCTTTTTTGCGTATGTGTCGTAAATGCAATGATGCTTTACGACGCGCACACCGGGTTCTGACAGCGTTAGCTTGCCCGGATCGGCGCAGGTCATTCCCCAGAACAGAATAGCATCTGGGCCATTTACATTTGAATACTTCGATACCGTAATACATACCGATTCCGCAAAGCCTGACATTCAGGCAGGATAGGTACAGGAAGAAGGCCGGAAGGCCGACACGAAACGGTGCTGTGCGCGTGAGGCCACACCAAAGCGATTTTTCGCCGGGGCGAAAGCCAGCCATTGCAGAGAAAATCTGTGAGAAGGTAGGATGTGGGCGCAGGAGTTTTATCACTCCCTAACGCAAGTCAGAAGAACTGTATTACTCGTGGTGAAAACCACGATAGTGTATTTTGCAGCGGTGAGCGTTTTCCGGTTGCATGGGGTAAGAAGGCCCATGAACGCCGCTGATTTCATCTTGAAGTCGGCGCATTTTGTTTTCAAAGCAATGTGCGCCGGTTCGGGAAGAGACCGGCATTTTTTAGCCCCCTATACGGTGATCTGGCCTGCGTCCTGGGAACGCGCAGGCCGGAACGCCGCCCAATCAGTTTTCCTTTCTTTTGTGATCCTTTCTGGCATCCCGGGCCGTGCGGGAACGTGCGGCCCGGGAGAGAAAGGAACCGCAGAAGCTGTTGTTACCGGCGAAAGCCGTGAACATATTTCCCCGCACTAACGGAGCGGATGCTCCGATTCCAGATCAACACATTACCGCGTGAACAGAAAGAAGGGCGATATCCCCAAAAACAAAATGCAGCCAGTCTCCCGGCTGCCAAAAGATAGGGACGCAAACCCTGCAAAAATTGAGAAAGAAAGGATTCAAAAGCATGAAGACAAACAAGAAATTGCTTGCGCTGCTTCTTGCGGTAGTCATGACGTTCTCTCTGAGCGTCACGGCTTTCGCTTCCTGGAACCAGTTCCAGAAGGACAGCAGCCACAGCGGAAAGGTCACCGGAGGTCTGCTTCCTACAAGCACCCCGTCGACAAGCACGTCCTTCGCCTTGAGGCGTGCAGACAGTTGGGTTGACAACGCTGGTCTGCCCGGCGTTGATGCAACGCCTATTATCGTTGGCGATACCGCTTATGTGCTTTATAATAGCGGCGCTAACAGCGATAATAATGGCGGCGTTCGCGTTGCGTCTATCGCTCTGGGTTCGTCGCCCAGCGAGACGTGGAGTGTCAAACTGGGCAGTGATCTGAACACAGACAACATTCAGCAGCTGGCTACGCCGTATTTTGAAGGGAACAGTAGCACGCTTTTTGCGCCTGTCACCTACAACAAGGACATCATTGAAAATAGCACGATCACGGTTTCCGAAGGTGCCAGCATCACCAACGGCATTCTGAGTCTGCCCGGAAATACCGAGACCGAAGTCACGATCTCGAACGTTGTGGTCGAAGCTCCTACGAAGTCGCTTTATTTTGCCACCGGCATCACCATGGCAGCCGGAAAGGGCATCAGCGGCAGCGTGACCTTCACGAAGGCAGATGGCACCACCCAGAGCTTCGGCACCTCCACTGGTTATGAGGGCTATGAGTTCTGCCTGTATAATAACACTGGCGTGGAAATTGAGACCGGCACTTACACGGTCACGATCATGCTCTCTCCCGGTTCTGCCTGCGAAGGCACCACCAAGCTGCGTTCTGTGACGCCCTATTGGCTGCTGTACAAACTGAACACATCCGCTTCGACCGTGACTCCGAGCGTTGTTCTGGATGCAAATGGGAACGATGTCGGCGGCCCTGGTCAGGCCAACACGCCGATTACTGGCACCACCTATAACGGTCACGAGTACATTTACTTTGGCATCTACGATGGCGGCAGCGCCTATTATCAGTACGATTACAACACGAGCACTCTGACTTCCTTCACGCCGAGTGAAACGAACGACGGTTTCTACTGGGCTGGCGCTGCAATCGTTGACAGCAATGTCGTGTTCGGCGCGGAGAACGGCTATGTCTACAGCCGTCCCATCGGCAGCAGCTTTGGCAGTGCCACCGGCAGCAAAAAAAATCTGCTTAGTGTCAAGTCCGATGCTGGCAAGGTTCGCTCCAGCATCTGCTATGATGCTACTGGTGGCTATCTGTATCTCACAACGAGCAATGCATATCTCTGGCGCTTGAGCACAAATCTTTCGGATGCTTCTTGTGTTTTCTTTGGTGACGCGGGGAATCAGCAGGATAAATATGTGCTGAATTCTTCGTCCACACCGGTGGTTTCTAGCAGTGGCAGAATTTATGTCGGCGGTTACAACATCTACTGGGACAGCACTGGCACCGGGGTATATAAGGGTGCATTGAAGAATGTAAAGGCCTCTGAGTGGAATAGCAGTGAAACTCCCGTTTATACGAACTGGCAGAGTGCAGACAGCGGCGCGATCCAGTCTTCGCCCGTTGTGAGTTATGTCTCACTTAGACAAATGGACTATGTATATTTTACAACGAACGGTCCTGACGGAAAAATCGTTTGCCAGAGAGCGGCAAGACTTGGAACCGGTACTGCTGAAATGTGGAGCGCTGAATCCGGAACTTACACGCTGCAGGGCATCGCGGTCTCTGACGACGGCTATATTGTCTTTGGCAACGACAACAATCGCCTCTTTGTATGCAAGAAATAACACGGGAATGATCACGGCTATTGGGCACTGCGCCTTATAGTCTGGCATAGGCACAGGGCAGCCTCGGACTCTGACAGGAAGGAGGCCGAGGCTGTTTCCTGCCTTCAAGAATTACTTTGTTCCGAAAGGAGGGACTTTTTTATGCAAAAAAAGTCTTTCCGTGCTATTTCGTGGCTGTTAGCCATTGCGCTGATTCTCTCCTTTATTCCATCCGCTCTGATCACGACCGTATTCGCGGCCAATGAGAAGTTGACTCTGACCATAAAGAGCAACATACCGGGCGTGGATCTGCGATACTCCCTCGGCTCTATTGACAAGGAAATGGATATGGTCGGCTTTGAGGATTATGACGGTGCAAGACCGGATGAGAATGGCACACTTGTACTGCCACTGCATGACGGTCAGGCCAAGTTCTGGCTTCAGCCGTATTACACGGATGACGGCGACTATAGTGACACAAATCTCAAATATGCCACCGACGCCACCTTCGTGGGCATCCGGATGACCGTCGGCGATAAAGTCCTTGAGACGAGTCCAGACAAAACCTATATGTATGAGCTGCCGGATGATGGTTTGACCGACTTTTCGGACAAGTTCGGCGACTCGTTCAAAGATCTGGACGGCATGGGGATGAACCGGTTTGGTTATGAGGGCGACTACGGCGACTATATCGACCTCGCGCTCTGGGCCAAATTCACGGACAATGTTGTTGTGGAGTTCCTGTTTGAGCGGGCGGATACTGGCAAAACCCTGACAGTCAAGGATGACGCAAACGGGACGTTTCTGGGAAGCGAATTCGTCCGCAAAACCGACGATGGCAGCGGCGATATCTATCGGGTATATACCCGGCCGGACGACAATTATCAGCTTCTCTCCTATACGGTGACTGGTGGCGAGACGGTTCAGCTCGATTTGAACAACGATAATTATAATTGGTGGGATTTTGATGAGCCAGACGCTTTCGGGCATACACGGCTCAGTTGCAACCGCTTTGAGATACTGATTGAGAAAGATACCGAGATTACCTTACATTATGGTCCTGCTGAGATAGATTTTGATGTGGTAGGGTATAATCCAGCTTCTATCACAAATCCATATTACGCATTATTCTGGCGCTGGATCAATTTTGATGAACAGCTTAAAAGTCAAGGCGTTAAGACTGTTCCGTTAATAGAAAACTCCGGTGCAGAGATCTACTACAAAATACTGGTCAAAGGATATATTCCTGCAAAAGAAGATGTAGACCTTAGTCTTAAAGCCTTTAAGGTTTATAACGGAACAGAAACCACCGACGATGCGCTGCTTTTTACCATGGACGACCCCAATAATGTGGTAAGACTTGGCGTTGGTCCGATTGATCCCACTCTATATAATTATACAAATGGTAAGTGGTCAACTTCTGTATATAACGGAAGGAAATCCAATTTAGGCTATATCGGTTTTGCAAAATGTCCGGATCTGAAACAGATCACCACGGAAATGGTCGCTTATGGCGAACAGACGTTCAAGATCACGACGGACATCAAAATGGCCAGTGATATAGCGGAGATCAAAGCGTTCTCCGACTACTATACAAACACCTATGGCCTAGATAAGCTGGGTCTTGAGGCATATACAGAAGCAGAAAAGCAGACAGAGGGATATCAGCTGTACTGCCAGTACAGCACCTTCCGCTATGTCATGCGCATAGTTTATATGGAGCAGCTTCAGCTCATTTCTCAGGCAGACGATCCCGCCGCCGCGTTGGAGACGGCGAAAGATGCGCTGGATGCCGCCGCCAGAGGCGAAGGCTGCAACGCCGTGTCCTGGAGCTTTGCCGACAACGCGGCCTATGGCACCCACGGAAAACCGACGCTGGTGGCCATTCCCAATGATGGCGACAATTATGCCAAGACCGGCACGTCTGCCAGCAGCTCCATAGAAGCCGCACTGGAAGCGGAATATCCCGGCAACTGGACATATAAAGGAGTAAGCACGCAGTTCGGTATATTCGTTAACAGCATTACCGCTGGCAGTGCGACTGACACCGGCTCCAGGCATATTCGGAACTTTGACGGGAACCTTGGCGGTTCCTACGGTATGTGGTACTACAACGGCCAGTTCAGCAACTGGGGCGTCAGTAACTACTATCCCTATGACGGTGACGTGATGACCTGGGGCAACCCGGACGTGGATCGCACATGGGCGCTGGCAATTCTACGGTATCACTATAAGAACAACGGCGGCGATACGAAGCTGGAACAGGATATGGCCGAGCGAGGCGTGAGCTTCACCTCCTCCGGCGAGGAGCTGGAAAAGGCGTTCCCGGAGTACAGCTTCAGCCGCTACGGTCAGTTCCGCGATACTGAGCCATATGAAGAAGTCATCCGCCTCATCGACGCGATCGGCGATGTATCTCTCGACAGCGGCGACGCGATCAAGGCTGCCAGAGACGCCTATAATGAACTGGCAGCGGACAAGCAGAAGCGGGTCTATAACTATTCGGCCCTCGTCAGCGCGGAAACAGCCTTTGCCAAACTGTCTGAACAGGTAGATGTTACCTACACCGAGGCTTTGGCAAGCACCCTGGCCGAACTGAATCGAGAGAAAAATGTCTATACTGGCAGCGTCAAGGGTGAATGGAAGGTGCTGGCACTGGCCCGCGGCGGCATTACCAGCGGTACCGACACGGATCCCATGAGCGCGGCTGTGGGATATCAGAACAGTCTTGCGCAGGCACTGCAGCGCGGCAAACTGACTGCAACGACGGATTATGCCCGCGCCGTGCTGGCAATGACTTCTTTGGGACTGGATGCACCGAAAGCCACCTTGGATGCGGTACGTGACTACGACAAGGCAGCGGCGCAGGGCATCAATGCTGTGACCTACGCACTGATTGCGCTGGATTCCAAGCCCTATGACAGCGGCGACACGACGCTACGCGATAAGTATGTGACGTTCCTGCTGAACAATTCCTGCGACAAGGGCGGCTGGGTCTATGGTGGCGATACGAGTGCGGCTGCCGATGTGGATATGACCGCTATGGCCATTCAGGCGCTGGCTCCCTACTACAGCACTGACACACGTGTCAAAGACGCTGTGGATAGTGGCCTGGCTGTCTTGAAGAGCAGGCAGGAGCGCACGGGCGGCTTCAGCAGTTCCGGCTCCTATAACGCCGAGAGTACGGCACAGGTCATCGTGGCGCTGACCGCACTGGGCATTGACCCCACGAAGTGGACGAATGCGGATCCCATTGACGCGCTGTTGCACTTCTACAACAGCAAGAGCGCTATGTTCCGTCATAGCGTCAACGGCGCGGACGACCAGATGGCGACGGAGCAGTCCGCCTATGCGCTGGTGGCGTACAGGCGGTTCGTAATGAATCAGAATCGCCTTTATGACATGAGCGATGCGTTCGGAGATGACAGCGGGGTCACGGACGCCCAACAGGCAGTGAGTGATGCAAAAATGGAGATCAGTTCGCTGGGCACTCCGAATATCCCCATGACCATTGCCAACACAGCGGAAGAGGTCAAGAATTATTTCACTGATACCTGGCTGAAGATGGTGACTACCAAGGGCCCAACCTATGAGGTCTCCATTGTAGAGGGCGAAATCTCTGCCGGTGGCTTCTATCCGGCGCAGGTCGGTACGGAGGCAGCGCCCAACGGCGTATACGGCAGATATATTGCATATGTGACCATCACCATGGGCGAGGTAAGTGATACCGTCCGCATCAGCGGCAGTATCGTTCCGACGGCGTATGTTGCGCCCAAGGAAGATATCACGGTGAGCTTTGAGCTTCTGGGCGACATGCACCACACCATCACCGATGATTCCGATATCCACAGCTACCGCTTCAATGCAGATGAACTGCCTGTGTGGATCAAGACCGTTGAAGTCACTGTACCCGGCGGCTCCACTGTGGGCGATGTGTTCAAGAAGGTAATGGACGAACGAGGCTTCACTTATGAGGGGCTTGCGCAGGGTTACATCTCGTCTATCGACAATCCCAACGATACAGAAAAAGCCCTGACCGAAAAGGATACTGGAAACGATGCCGGCTGGATGTATCTGGTAAATGGTACGCATCCGTCTATCAATCTGAACGGCTATGAGCTTACGGGTGGTGAGGTTATCACTTGGCACTGGACAGATGATTACCGCATCGAGGAAGGCTCCGAGCATTGGAGCGCCCCCCGTGTGGCAGAATATGTTGAGAATCTGATCAAGCTCATTGGCGAAGTGGACGCTTCCGATGCCTGCAAGGCTCGGATCGACCAGGCAAGAACAGCCTATGATAAGCTGAACGCAGATGAACAGTCCAGAATCAAAAACTATCAGACGCTGGTAGATGCAGAAGAAACGTATCTGAATCTGGCTGGTTTGGACGCTATCGTTCCGCTGGTCAAGGGTAAGACATGGACGATTCCCATGAACGACGCAAACGACGCCGTTGCTGTAAAGACCTGGCTGGAAAACAAGCTGAACGCAATGGATCTCCAGGGTGCGAAGGCGGCCGTAACCATTACGGAACTGACCTCTGCAACAGCCGGTTTAGTTGGTAAGGGCGGCGCGGATGGCAGCTTCACGTTTACTATCGTGCTGACCATCGGCGAGGGCGACACCATGGATTCCCGTGTTCTGACCGGTCAGACCGGCACGATCACTGCCAACAAGATGCTCCCCGATGATTTTGGTATCGCATCTGTATTTGTTGACGGTAAGCCCGGTAAACTGGACGACGGCACCATCACAGTGGTTCTGGACTATGCTGTGGATGGAGAAGGTAATCTTCAGCCGGTTCCGACTCTCCCCGATATCGTTATCACGCCCAGCGATCCGAAAGCAACGGTAAGCGACCTCAACAGCGCTGACGAGGGTGTGACGTGGACGTTTACGGTCACCTCGCAGGCCGGCACGTCTATGTCGTACACGATCAACGTAAGCCGCGCTGCGAGTGCTCTTGAAGCAAACAAGGCTGCAATCGAAGCGGCACAGTCCATGCTGGATAATGCTGACTTCTCTGAGACCCTCAAGGGCATCACGGATGAAGAGGCTGCAAAGGCCGCCGTCGAAGCACAAATCAGCGCGCTGCTCAAGGATGCTGTTTCCTACAAGATCAGCAACATCAGCTTCACTCCTGCCTCCGATGGCAAGACCGGTGAATTTACCTTCACGGTCGATCTGACTGCTGGTGAAGGTACAGAAGATGCCGCAACAGGCACCTCGGAGCAGACCGGCACCATCAAATCTGCGCAGTATGTGAAGTCTACCAACGCTGGCGTAACCGCAATCAAGGTGGCTGGCGTGGACGCTAAGATCCTCGGCAACAGCTTTGCCGTTACGGTTCCCTACGGTACGGAAGTCACAGCAAGCCTCTTTGAAATCACGCTGGCAGACAGCAAGGCAACCTATACTACCCCCGTTGAGGAAAACGGCGTATGGAGCTTTACTGTCACAGCAGAGGATGGCAGCACCACGGCTACCTATACCGTCACCGTTACCATTGGCAAGAATCCTGAGCAAGTCAAGGCTGATGAAGTTATCGGCTTGATCGACAACATCGGCACCGTTACACTGGACAGCAAGGCTAAGATCGACGCGGCCCGCGAAGCTTATGAGGGTCTGACCGAAGCTCAGAAGGAGCTGGTCAAGAACTATCAGACACTGGAGAAAGCCGAAGCGCGGTATGCCGAACTGCTCAATGACGAGAACGCGGCAAAGAATGTTATCGACCTAATCAACGACATCGGCACTGTCACGACGGACAGCAAGACTAAGATCGACGCGGCCCGCGAAGCTTATAGCAAGCTGACCGAAGCGCAAAAGAATCTGGTCACGAACTATCAGACGCTGGAGAAGGCCGAAGCGGACTATGCCAAGCTGGTAGCTGATAAGGCTGACCAGGATGCGGCTGATGCAGTTATTGATCTGATCAACGGCATCGGCACTGTTACAAAGGACAGCAAGGCTAAGATCGATGCGGCCCGCGAGGCTTATGACAAGCTGACCGAGATTCAAAAGAAGCTGGTCTTGAACTATCAGGTATTGGAAAAGGCCGAAGAGGACTATGCCAAGCTGACAGAGCCCAATCCTCCCACGCCTCCTTCCCGCAACACCTATACGCTGACGTTTGATACCAACGGCGGCTCTGACCTGAAATCTGTGGATGCCAAGGCAGGTACGACCATTGATCTGGCGCAGTATGTTCCTGTCCGGGCTGGCTATACCTTCCTGGGCTGGTACAGCGATTCCGCACTGAAAAACGCAGTCACTTCTATTACATTGAATCGGAACACTACCGTGTATGCGAAGTGGGACAAGCAGAAAACACCGTCTGTCAAGAATCCCTTCACCGACGTGAAGCCGGGCGATTGGTTCTATGATGATGTCATGTTTGTCTATGAGAAGAAACTGATGATGGGCACCAGCAGCACCCTGTTCAGCCCCAATGAAGCGGCGACCCGCGCCATGCTGGCCACGATCCTGTGGCGCATGGAGGGCAGCCCCGCTCCCAAGAGCAGCGCAGGCTACAGCGACGTACCCACCGGCCAGTGGTATTCCGATGCCATCGCCTGGGCTACCGAAAAGGGTATCTTTGAGGGCTACGGCAACGGCACCTTTGGCCCCAATGATCCGATCACCCGTGAGCAGTTGGCGGCGATCTTCTACCGCTACGCAAGCCACAAGGGCTACGACACGTCGGCAGTTGGCAGTTTGGAGCAGTTCAGCGACAAGGATAAGGCTTCTTCGTGGGCGCTGGATGCCCTGAAATGGGCCATCGGCAGCGGCCTGATGAACGGTAAGGGCGACACCCTTGACCCCACCGGCACCGCTACCCGTGCGGAAATCGCGGCCATGCTCCACCGCTTTGTCGATAAGTACGGCCTTGTGCCGTCTACGACGCCCAGCGGCAACACGCAGTGGACGATGAGATCTCCCCGCACTTATGACAGCAGCGCACTCGGAACCTGGAACTTCATGCTCTGTGCTTCCGCTGCCGCGCTCCTGGCACTGATCACCGCCGAAAAACGGCGGCGTCAGGTCAACTACGCACGATAAAGAAAACACCATCTGATGCGAGGGGGCGCGGAAGCCCCGCGCTCCCTCGCACCAAGTGACTGTTATCTTTTCCTATGCGGAGGACAGCCAGGAGGGTGCTTTTCAGACAGCATTTTACGGCGTATCTGCATGGGCAGAAAAGGACGTGTCTGAAATGCTGCATGGAAAAATCCTATGTAAACAGACCAATGCCCGAATCGAAGCTGTGACTTCGGTTCGGGCATTTCTGCTTCTTTCCGGAAAAGTACCACACTTTTTTGCGGGAAATTATCTCCGTGAGGCGCAGCCGGTGCGCCTCACGGTTTTACTTTTGCCGCTCGAACACAGCGGAAATTGAAGGGCGGCTGCTTCTGCACAATCAATTATCCCCGCCCGATCATACCCCGCTGCCGCACTCCGCCCAGCTTCGTTCAGAGAGCATTTCAACCATCTGACTATCTGAACGGAGGAAAAAATATGCTACATAGCGAATATTGGCACCTGATCCTGAAAAACGAAAACAGAATCATTCACAACTCTGACCGCAAGTATCGCTATCACTGCAAGTCGCTGGAAAGCATGGGCGAAGAACTGGTCTATCTGGAGCGCAGCCGCTTTTGTGACGCCGACCCAATGGAATATCTGCTCATGCAGGACTTTATTGATACCGTCCGGAACGAAAGATTAGCGGATGCTCTGCGGCGGCTCACCAAGCGTCAGCAGCTTATCATTGAGCTGCACTACTGGAAGGGCTATAAGCTCAGGGAGATCGCCGTGATCCTGGGCTGTGCGCCCAACACAGTCTCGCAGGTGCTGGCTCATGCCCGCCACGCACTCAAGAGGGCCATGACAAAGTAAGCCTGCCATTTTAGGGCACAGGGCCAGCATCGCGCGATGCTGGCCCTGTTTCCACATCGGTATGAAACAGCATTTTTTCGGGCTGCATAGATTTTTTGCGGCCTCCCGTCTCCGATTTATAGAGTGATATATCCGCTCAATTTCAACAGGGAGGACTTTTTTATGCAAGAAAAAATCAGGGTCATCCGTATTCATCCCGGCGAGGGTGTGCTGGTGCTGGCATCTGAACCGGAACCGCCCTTGCCGCCCTGCCCCATGGCAATGGCCGTACCGGAAGCGCAGGAGAGCGACGCATTGCTGGACTTTCTTGCCTACTGCCTGCGGGTGGCATGAAATGGCCGCCTACATTCTGACCGTGCCGGATGGCGACCTTGTTCCGAGAGAGGTCGAGGTCTCCGTAGCGGTGTACCGGCTTTTCGATGACAGCCGCCTTCAGGCGGAACGGGAGCGGTATGAGCGCCGGGCGCATCTGGACAGCCGAAGTTTGGACAGCAGCCTGCAATATGAACTGGTCACGCAGCCGCTGGAAGAGCTGTATGAGCACATGGAATTGATGCAGGCGATATGGCGGAGCGTGGCAAGTCTTTCGCCCGTCCAGCGCCGCCGTGTGCTTCGGCATTTCGTTGACGGCTACACCTACGCGGAGATCGCAGCCATGGAAGGACGCAATAAAACCACGGTCATGCGCTCCACAAAAGCAGCTCTGAAAAAAATTCAAAAATTTTTTGCTGCATAACGGCAACTTTTGGCCGATTTCCCTCCTTATATAGTGAAGGGGTATATTTGCCCGTTCCCTGATCGCACCTTGACAAACAACGGCAGCGCCGTTCATATCAGCATTTGGATTTCTGAATAAGGCAGCGAGCAACACATAGCGCAAACGCCAAGACCCCCTGCGGACTGGTCAGAGCAGTCCGTCAATACGATAGCATCAAAGGGGCAGAGCGGTTATTTGGCGGCTGATATCCGGCCTGTGGTGGGCCGGGAATTGCCACGACCTGTCTTAGTAGGGACTGCCGGGAATACACCGAAGGCAGAGGGCCGCCAGCTTTACGCTGGGGACTGCGGCCCGATTTGAATGTTCCCAGGTACCGGGGGTGAGCAGATGGGTAACACAGGCCCAGACAATACGGTACAGATGAAACAAATCCATGCGCTGCGCTGGGACAGCCAATCCCGGCGCAGCGCCTCTCTGATACGAAAACGAGGTGTAATATGGAACCTGAAAGAGCACCGGATGCCATGATGACCCATACGGTCAAAGGCACCACCTATGTGGTCGCATCCTTCTTCGACCAGAACAGCGATGAGACGGCTGCGGACAAAATGGCGCGGCTGATTGAACGCGAGACGGCCATGAAAGATATTTCTCAGAAAAATTTATTACTTTAGTGCGGTAAACTACTTCACAAGACGGCAGAGGTGCGGTATAATAAGGGCATAAACCCAACGCCCTTTCGTTCGTCGGAATGGAGGTTATGATGTTACAGACGAATCTAAAGGACATTCAAAACTATAAGCATATCGCATTATACTGCCGCTGCGGATGCACGGGGCCGGAAAGCGGTCATGTGCTCCGGGCACAGCAGGACGAACTCCTGCGCTGGGCGGAGGCCATCGGCCTTCCTGCGGAAAAGGTCAGCGTCTACACCGATAACTGCACAGGCTTTTATGACAAGCAGCATGGCGTACATAAACTTCTTGAAAGCTTGAAAGGCCAAGATGCCCCTGTCTTGATCGCCGCTCTGAGCAGCGACCGCTTCTGCCGCAGCTTCTGGCAGATGATGGCATTGGCAGAGCAGGCCGCCCGCTGCGGGGCTACGCTTTACTCCGTGCGCGAGAATATCGACCTTACGAAGTCTGCCATCAAATTGGCCGCCCTTCACAGGATCGCTCTGATGGGAGGTGTGGAATGATGATGCCGAATCTCAATGAATTGCTTTCCCTGCGGGATGTTGTCTCTCCGGATGCGCCGACAGCGCTTTACTGCCGCCTGTCCGTAGATGACGCCAACGAGGGCGACAGCAACTCCATTGCCCATCAGAAGGAGATGCTGGAGCGGTATTGCCGTGAGAACGGCTACACCGACTACACGTTTTATGTGGATGACGGGTATTCCGGGACTACGTTCAACCGTCCGGGCTTCCAGCGTATGCTTGCCGACATCAAGGCTGGGCGGATCAAGCGTGTCATTGTAAAGGACATGAGCCGCTTCGGGCGCGATTATCTCCAAGTGGGAATGTATACCGATGTTGTTTTCCCGGAGTTTGGCGTTCATTTCATTGCCGTCAATGACGGCGTGGACAGCACACGCGGCGAAAGTGAGTTTACCGCGATCCGCAATGTGTTCAACGAAATGTATGCCCGCGATACCTCCAAAAAGATTCGCGCTACATGGCAGAGCAAAGGCAAGTCCGGCGAGCATTTGACGACCATTCCGCCCTATGGGTATATGAAAAGCCCGGAGGACAAAAAGAAATGGATCGTCGATGAAGAAGCCGCAGCCGTCGTACAGAAGATATTCTCCCTGTGCGCGTCCGGCAAAGGCCCCACGCAGATTGCTAAATGGCTCAAACAGCAGCAAATCTTGAACCCAACCGCCTATTGCCATGCGAAAGGTCTGCCGACCAGCAACAAGCCGACAGCAGACCCGTACAAATGGACAAATGAAACGGTTTCCCGCATTTTGGAGCGCGTAGACTATCTGGGACATACCGTAAACTTCAAGACTACAAAGCAGTCCTATAAGAGCAAGAAGAAAATCTGGAATGACCCTGAGAATTGGGTGATCTTCGAGAACACCCAGCCGCCGATCATCGAGGAAAGCGTGTTCCTGATTGTTCAGAACATTCGCAAGGCGCGTCGCCGTCCTACCAAGATGGGTGAAATGGGTATGTTCTCCGGGCTTCTGTATTGCGCAGAGTGCGGCGGCAAAATGTATCAATGCCGCGCTACCAACTTTGCGGAGAACCAGAAATACTTCATCTGCTCCACCTACCGCAAGGGCAAGGATCTCTGCACGACCCATTCTATCAAGAATGTCGTGCTGCATGAAATTGTTCTGCGAAATCTGCGGGAAGCAATCTCCTATGTTTCAGAGCATGAAGCGGAGTTCATTCAGGACGCTGCCGAGAGCGATATGCGGGACAGAGATGCAGAGTTTGTTCGGAAGCGTGAAACGCTGGCAAAGGCGGACACGCGGATTGCCGAGCTTGACCGCATTATCTCCCGACTGTATGAGGACAACGTGATTGGCAAGCTGTCAGATGAACGTTTTATCAAAATGTCCCATGACTACGAGTTGGAACAAAGCAACCTGAAATCAATGGCAGATGTCTTGCGCAAAGACCTGAAGCAGCAGGAGCAGCAGAAAACCAATGTCAAGGCGTTTATCGCTGCTGTGAAGAAGTACACGGATTTGCAGGAGCTTGACGCGGCTGTTCTTCGTGCTTTCATTGACAGGATCGAAGTTTCCCATGTTGACAAGAAATCCAGAACGCGGGAAATCACCATCGTCTATAACTTCATCGGTGCATTTGACTTCACACGGGCAATCGAAAATGCCCGTAACACAAGTAAAAAAGAGCAAAGAACGGCATAGCCGTTAAGCTACACCGTTCCTTGCTTCAATGTTTTCCTAAGTCACCGCCCCGTCATGCGGGGCTTCTTTTGGCTTTTCACATATTGCCTTTTCTCACATCTTCCCGCTGACACGCAGGCGATTCAGTGCGCGGGAAAGATTACCCTGAGCAATTTGATACTCCGCCATACTGTGCTTCTGGCGCAGCTGCTCCTCTGCCTCCTGACGGGCGCGGAGGGCACGGTTCACATCAATATCTTCAGGTCGTTCCGCTGCGTCCAGCAGCAGCAACACCCGTTCCTCGTCAATCTTGAACACGCCCTGTGCCACAGCAGCACGGTGGGCCACCCCATCCTCAGTCTCGAACCGTAGTTCACCGTCGCACACAGCGCCCACGGTATTACTGTGCCCTGCCAAAACGCCGTACTCACCATCGACAGTAGGGATAACCACCGACACGCACCTACCGCGGAAGAAGGGCACGCTGGCTGCCAGCACATCCAGTTGAAATACCGCAGCCATCATATGCCGCCTTTCTGCAGTTCTTCGGCCTTGCGCTTTACGTCGTCGATGGTACCCGCATTGAAGAACGCCGCTTCAGGATAGTCATCCATAGCGCCGGACAGGATCTCCTTGAAGCCGCGCAGGGTCTCGCGCAAAGGCACGAACACGCCGGGCGCACCGCTGAACTTCTCTGCCACATAGAAGGGCTGTGACAAAAAGCGCTGGATGCGGCGGGCGCGTGCAACAGTCTTCTTATCCTCATCACTGAGTTCTTCCATACCCAGAATGGCAATGATATCCTGCAGCTCACGATACTTTTGCAGCGTGGACTGCACCGCGCGGGCGATATTGTAATGCTCCTCGCCCACGATATCCGGCTCAAGGATGCGGGAGGTGGACTCCAGTGGATCCACGGCGGGGTAAATGCCCTGCTCGGCGATCT
>ERZ826242.1071-NODE-1071-length-32837-cov-5.012507_pt1 | contig 32837 bp, 31 predicted proteins | sample MGYA00519871_ERZ826242 | MGnify/ENA primary metagenome ERZ826242 (study PRJEB31778, sample SAMEA3449226) | human gut metagenome | biome: human gut; feature: human-associated habitat; material: faeces | place: United Kingdom | collected 2010/2012 ...
GCCTTATCGGCATGGGCAACAACCCCATGGTGGGTGCAACAGTTGCTTGCGCTGTGGCAGTTGAGGAAGCTTCTAAATAATAACTTAAACCCGCATAAATACTATGTTTATGTGAAAAAGGACTATCTTTAGATAGTCCTTTTTTTATATAAAAATCGCCCTGTTTTGAGCTGTAGTTGTGATAAATGGCTGTACGTTTGCGGCATTAACAACCCCATGGCCGGCGCCATATCAGTAAATCAAAGTCTGATTATTTCCTCATAAATTCTTTGGCAGTTCTTTTTATCCTTGTACAAGAAAAAATCGTTCACTCTTGCTATGTATTTCTCTTTCATTTTGCAGGAATCTTTCATATACTCAATTACAAGAGCAACCAAATCATCTTTAGTCTTGGCAATTTCACCAAAGCCCATTGTCTCATAATCAAAATAGCCCTTATCATACTGCCCTTCGTCAAAATGGTAATATAGCACTGGCTTTTTAAGATAAGCGTAATCAAAAATTGCTGAAGAATAATCTGTAATTATCATTGAAGCGTCTGCAAATATTTTTTGATATGATGTTTCAAACGCGGATAGTTTAATATACTTATCAAGTTTGAAATCTTTTGCCTGACCATACATGTTGGGATGCGGTCTAAACACCAACTCATATCCGTTTTCTTTTGCAGCAAGAATTAGTTTGGGGTCATTGATAAACTCAGATAAAGCCTTAAAATAACTTGTATATTTAAATGCCTCATTGTATTGGTAATTAAGTTCTCCTGTAGATAAAAGCGTATTACGCCAGGTAGGCATAAAAACAATCTGTTTTTTAGGTGAATCATATAGATTATCATATCTGGCAAATCCAGTTAGCTTAACCTGCTTTTCAGTATATCCGTAATTTTCATTATTTATTATCGAGTTATACTCCATTGGATTTGCTGTTATAATAAGTTTAAAGTTTTTGGTAAGACGGTCAAAATAAAGAGACATATCATCTTTTGTAATGCCGTGCTGTAAGAAAATAAATTGGCTTTTCACAAGGCCTTGAAACATCTCTATCTTATCATTTGTTCCAAAAGGATACTGACGTAAAAAGTCAAAGTTTGATGTAATATATTTCTTTGCAAAAAGGACAAGAAGCTTATGCTTACGCGAACCATAATCAACAACAGTGCCGTATTTCTTTAAGCGCCTTTTGTCGGGAGAATCTTTGCAGGCAACAAAATATCTCTCTACACCGTCATCTATATTTGAACTATACCTGAATAAATGCTCAGCGTTATCATCTGCCTTGTCATGACGGTCCATATAAAGCCATATGTTTTTTTGGGACATAGTAGGATATAATTTTATATATTCTCTAAGCAGTGATATTTCTTTTTCAAAATTGGGTTGTACAAAATTAAATTTAACAAACTTATTTATACATTCCTCTAACAGCTGTAGTGAAAAGGGTGCAACAGATAAAATATTATCAGTAGCAGTTTTCCTGATTATTGAATTATCTCCAACAACAAATGCGCCTACTTGTTTTCTAAGTCTTGATGAATAACCAGTCTCAAGTTTTGTTGGAAAATCACCATACTTTTGGGAGTGAATCAAAAATTCTATTTCCCCTCATCGGAGTAAGGGATATTTAAAATAAATGATTTAGATTCCAATACAGGTCTGCCTAAGAAGTATATGTCTCTTTGCTTTTGATGAAAAGTCTTAGCAGTATATGTTTTCCCACGATATTTTGCAATGAGTGATAGGCCCTCATAGCATGAGAAAGTATAGTAACCACCGACATTAATGCTTCCGTTATACTCCTCAATAAGAGATATCCAGATGCCAGGACAGATATTCTGAAAGAATTTGTCACCAAAATAGAAAGCAGGTTTTCCGTCTTTACCAAGTTTTAATGTGGCATCAGTCTTATGCCTCACTTTTCTAAGATAGTATTTATGCCAAAAAGATATGTGAGTTGCTGAATTGATAACGTCATCATCAATATATTGCATAATCCATTCCAACTCATTGTACAGCAAATCCAGGTTAATCTGTTCTTTTATTGAATTAGGAATATTATCAAGCTTATACCACTGTGTATCATAAATTATCTGAAACTGTGTGTACTTAGTGACCTTTCCATATTTATCAAGGTCCTGTTCAATTAAAAGCTTGGGTAGCACAAGCAATTTTTCATACCATCCAACTTTCTTATTACATACCTGAATCGCGGAATTTCCTTTCCATCGTTTTCTGTAGTAGAGTCTGCTCTCGACACAAACACCATATTTTCGTTTATCAAGTAATATGCGATGCAGCATTTCTCCGTCTTCTGCGTATGTAAGCTTTGTATTAAATTTTCTGTTTATTATTGCCTCACGCCTTATCAACGTACTTGCAATATGCGCCTGGATGGATTTAAACTCTTTATCAATATCAATAATTCTTGTTTTGGTAAATTTTCTATTCAGTACGTGGTCGTGACTTGTGACATTTTCAAATAGATATAGTGGAAAAGAAACAAAATCCACAGTATCACCGTACTTCTCAAAAAATCGCAAACCGCATTCTATATAATTTTCAGCAAATTTATCATCACTATCTAAAAAAGCAATGTACTCACAGCTTGCAACTTCCAAAGCAGAATTTCTCGCTGCACTAAGCCCTTGATTTTCCTTATTGATATAAATAATGTTATCAGGATATCTTTTCAAATAATCACGACAGATAATATCACAATTATCCGGGCTTCCATCGTTTACAAGAATGAGCTCAATATTCTTTTCAAATCCACAAGTCTGATTTATAACGCTGTCAATAGCGTCTGCCAAATAATCTTCAACATTCCAAATAGGAATGATAACACTAACTTTAAACATTTTAACTTTCTCCGTATTATTCTAAAATAAATTGCCCAAGCTTATCTGACTTATAGCAATCAAATAAGTTTCGTTCTACTTTACTCCACATTCCAAAATGTGCGTCACTTTTTGGAAAATTACTTACTTTTAGAAAATTACCGTACATAACTGTTTTGGGAGTGTATTTCCACTCGGTTACATTTATGAACTTAAACAACTTAGGTAAATCAATTTCAATAGTTATTTCCCAGTTCTTTAGCTTTTTATCAATTGTCTTTTGATAATTATTAGAAATACGTAAAAACTCATTATCCTCAAAAGTACAATCTGCACGGTTCCAGTACCATTGACCAAACGAGAGATAATAGGCACCAACAGCGTTGACCCTTAAAAGAAGGTTTTTGGGGTCTTGATTATAAGGCTGTAACAGAATCCCGACTGTGGAATCCTTATTAATTTCACTTGCAAAGTTAGGATAAAAATTTTGCACTTCTATAATTGGCTCAAAAACCTTAAATTTAAATTTAATAGTATCTCTGTTATGACAGGAATATATATCAACGTTGGGTCCTATATCATTTTCTGAAAACTTATAAACATTGATTTGACACAAGGGCTTTTTACAAGATAATCTTTTGCTATATGGTATTTTTAACACTTCCATCTATTTTACTTCCTCTCGCAGCAGCCCGATAAATTGCGGTATTATTTTCATTTCAGAATTTCTGATTTCATCCAATATTACAGAAATTTTATTTAAAGCAGTAACATCTTTGGCGACCAAATATTTTAAATAATAACTAAAAGCAATACAAGATTGTCTGTAAACTGCTGATAACTCATTTTTAATCGATTCATACTCGCGTATGACATTATTCTTTACTAAATGTTCATATCGTTCAGACATTAATCGCTTATGTTCCATAAAAGTGTAAATCACACGTTTATCAAAATTGATATTTTCATTTGCCACATCATCTAAATACATCTTTATCTTTTCAATTGTAGCAATACCATATGTCTCACCATCCTCTAACCATTTGGATTTATCAAACAGACGTGATTTATTGTCAGAGTTAATATAGTCTTCAAGAGAGGCTATAATTAGCTCTTTTTCAATTCTGTGATGGTAGTATGAAACCGTTTCAATAAAATCTAATGACTTATTACCGTAAGAATTAAGATATGCGATAACAAATTCATCACAATCAACGGTTGAGGGAAGATAATGTCTGCTGTCTGTATATCCTATAACATTGAAAATATTTTTTTTAGCATTGTATCCATATAGTAAGATATCGTGACCAAAATGATGATGCTTATATGCAAGCCGGTTTGGAATATAGTATTCATCAACACTACCAATTACATATTTCTTACATAGCAAACCACGTATAATAAAATCCTTAATATTGATACTGTTGATTGTAAAAGTGGGCTTGTCTACACTGCAGGTTCTAAATGTTGAGAGATTATTATATCTTGGGAAAATGTAGTCAAAAGTTATATGACCGTCACTTTCTGTTTTAAATAAAAGCTGTATGTAGTTGTTGTAGACATAGTTAATACCTTGCTCGTCACATTTTTGAATTATACTCAGATGAATAGCATGTATGTTTCGCGAAATAATAGCGGGCTTTGTTTCAATTGGTAATATTATTTCTTTTAAGTTTCCATTCACAAAATATTTCTCCTTTAAATTTTTGTCTCTACATTTTCTTATAGCAAAATTGCTGTTATAATTCTCATAGAAATAATTATTGTTAAGAGTGCTACAGTATAAGTGATAGAATATACCGCAGTATCAGGACACAAATTTTTATTTCTATACAGCACTCCAATAGCTGGTGTACTGGTCATAACTCCCGCTACAATACTTAATGATGTGGATAAGCTGTTTTTAAAAAGCTTATTACTTATAAAAAATGATATAATTATCGGCAGTAAAGTCAAAATAATTCCATATAACAAAATGGATATATTAAATACAGATAACAATTTGGTACCTGCAGGTATTCCTGTACCTACGAAAAACAGCATTAGGCCTAATTCGCGAATTGTTTCTATCTGACTTTTATCAAATCGTAGGTCAGCAAATTTCTTAGATACTACCCATCCACATATTAAGCCTGTACATAGGCTTCCGCAAGAGTTCCCTAATGAAACCCCGATAAACGGTAACTTTATACCTCCTAATATCTCTCCTAAAATAATCACTGCTGTGATTAAGATAAGTCCAGTAAGAGTAGGTATTGTTTGTTCATAAGTTGTTTTTGGACTTGAGTTTGTAAATTTTGATTTATTATATTTTGATAGAAACTGAACAAACAATACTACTCCAATAACCCCGAATATGTATGCGCATCCATATCCTGCGGTTGCTGCAGCTGCAAAGGAGTCCGATACCTCACATACTGTTGAAAGTCCTGGTGTACTTGTTAAAGCGCCGCAGAATATTCCATACATTGTATCGGGTGATATAGTCCCATCTAATTTTAACAAAGTTAACATCACAAAAAAATCGATTAGTATAGTTATGATTCCAACAAAAAAGCAAAACAATACTTTTCTATTTATACACTTTGATAACCCGTAGCCGGATGTTATGCCAATAACTGAAATGAATAATGAGGTTCCAAACGAAGTTAAGAACTTCATGTTTTGTAAAAATGAATCACTGTCCGGGCGTACTATCATTCCGTAGAGCATTGCAACTATCAAAATTCCTGATAAATCAAATGAGATTCCAAAAATCTTAATTTTACCCAAACCGTATCCAATAATTATAATTATAAAAACAATACATACATTAGATAGTTGTCCATCTAACAAATACCCAATCTTACTCATTAGCAATATATCTTATTTTTCAAGAAGCTTTGCGATTATAACAGCGACTTGTTCTCTTGTAATATTATTTTTAGGATTAAAATTTCCCAAGTCATCGCCGACCATAATCCCAGCATCAGATACTTTTTTCACAGCATCTTTTGCCCATGCTGAAATATCTTTTTCATCATTGAATTTCATATTATCACCTCCAATTTGGTAGTCTTTACTGTTGTACTTTCCGATTTTATTTGGTATTCCAAGGTAATCACACGGGTTAATAGCATCGCCGTTTACATTGTTTATTTGAAAATGCAAGTGAACGCCTGTGCTGTTTCCTGTGCTTCCCATAATACCTATTTTGGTCAGTCTGTTCACACGCTGACCGGATTTAACTTCAACACTTTCGTTAACTAGATGACAAAAAATATGAATTGTTCCGTCATCAGATTTTATTGTGACATATCTGCCCCAGCCCCCTTCATCAAAACTCACCACACGAACAACGCCATCACAAGTGGCGTAAATTGTGCGATTAGAGCAGACTATATCTATACCCTTATGTACACTTGACCAGTACTTGCCCTTTTGCCCAAAGGTAGCGGTCACATTAAATTCTCCAGTAATCGGTAAATTAGTCATTGTTCTTATCTCCTAAATCATCTAAATATTTTTTGCCGTTTGTTAGTATTTTGGTAAGCCATTTAGGGAATGCCCCGGGGCAACACTTAAATATGTTTTCGCACACTGAAACACACTCAGTAAACGCTATGTAGAAACCGATGGCGCTTGAAAACAGTAGTATCGCCGGCATTTCAAATCCTAACTGCGATGATGCAAGTTGGATCATATAATCAAGAAATGTACCGAAAGCCAATGCCACAAATAGTACACATTTTTTTAGTACACCCTTATATGCTCTTTTACTGTTTATACCTTCTCCAGATATAATTGAAGCAATCACGCCGGTTACGATATCAAACATTACTGATACAAAAACAACAATGATAATTGATAAATAGATATTTAAATACGCTCCCACCAATCCGCCTATTGCCGCCTTTAAAGATTTAAATATATCCATATTAACCTCCTATTAAACTTATTTTTTTAATTCTGATTTGTATGGTAAAACCTTTCTTTCATATTTCATCTTAAATTTATCTCCTTATTATTTTTCCTGAACCGTTTTTAGGAAGTTCTTTTAACAAGTTTATTTTTTTTGGAATTTGGTAAGACGGCAAGTTTTTGTGACAAAGTTTTTTAATCTCATCAGTATTTAAAAAGTCACCGACTATATTTAATTCTATTTGCGCCCCATATTTTTGGTCAGTATATCCACGGGCATAAACTTCGCTTACCCTATCGTCTGCTATAAGTGCATTTTCTATTTCCTTAAGATAAATGTTCATACCTGCTTTGATAATTAAATCATCATTTCGCCCTTTGATTTTGAGAAGGCCTTTCTCATTTAATAATGCTAAATCTCCTGTACAAAGCCATCCGTCTTTTATAACTTCTGAAGTTTTTAAAGAATCATTATAGTATCCTTCCATAACATTTTTACCTTTTACCCACAGTACCCCAACCTCATTTGTTCGTGCAGGTTTTCCTGTGTGTGAAATAATTTTAAGTGACACTGACTGCAATGGAATGCCTACATAATCAGGATACTTGCTAAATAGATGCGGCGGTAGATAGGAAACTCTCGGACAAGCTTCGGTAAGACCATATAAATGATAAATATCCGCATTAGGAAAGGCTTTTGCTATTTTATTACCTGTTTTGGCGCCCATACATTCACCGCTGATACATATATGTTTTAACATATCTTTATCTCTATGCTTTTTACAGCGCGCCATCAATGAAAGTACTGTAGGTGTGGAACAAAAAGCCGTGCTCTGATAATCTTTCACCATCTTATAAACGATAATAGGATTAAATTCACCGGAATAGAAACGTATCTTTACCCCTTTAATAAGCGATATCAGAAACTCCCCAGTTAATACCGCACAATGATAAAGCGGCCTTGAAATCAGTATTGTATCAGATGAATCTATATTAAAATACAGCGCAATATCCGATACATTTGTCATTATATTTGTTTCCGTTAGCATTGCTCCCTTTGGCGTTCCAGTAGTACCCGAAGTACACATAATAAGAGCAATATGTTTTTCAGGTTCTTTATACTCTGAATCATTTATATAAAATATTTGAAAACTACCGTCTTGATCAGTTATCATCGCATCAGGACTTATAGCTTTTAAAATTTTATTGCAATGCGCTTTCCCATACCTTGGCGACAGCGGTAAAGCAGTTACTCCTGCGGCAAAGCAACTTAAAAGAGCCATACTTGCTGCCATTTCTGATTGACACATTATTGCACAGCATTTTATCCCCCTTAAATTTTTAGAAAATTTCTCTGCAAACATAATAATCTCTTCAAAAGTCAAACTTGCTTCATATTCCGAAACAGTTTGCAATAGATTAAGCTCCATCTTACTTTTTATAAACTTCCAAAGTCTCATTTTAAAATCCCTTAGCCAATATATTTGTTAACCAAATCAATAACACTTTTAACCGTGGTCAGTTCTAACGGATTCATGTCAGATTCATCAAGTTGTATATTAAAGGTTTCCTCAATTTCAATGAGTAACGTTACCATCAATAAGCTGTCTAACAAAAGATCTTCTTGCAAGGTCATATCATTTTTAATATTATTTTCACCGCTCAGTTCAACTAAAATATTTTTAACTTTTTTGTCAACATTCATTTTTCAGCACCCTTTCTACCTTTCTTTTAACAATATAGTAACAATCCTTGATGGGCATTTCTGTTGAAATCATTACACCATCATTAGCTTTACATATTTTGATATATTCATCGCGAAGCTTATACTGAAGTTGCATATCAATATATCTGTCCTTTTCTTTCTCGCGGCTACGAACACGCTTTACCGCTGTTTCCACTGAAACATCAAAGAAAAAAGCTATATCAGGTTTTAAAATCAGCTTGGCTATTTCATATATCCACTGGTCCTGAGCAAACCCGCGTGCACGCAGATTTGCTAAACACGAATAAAAATATCTGTCACTGATAACTATGTTCCCTGCATCCATTTTTGGCTTGATAACTTTGTTAACATGTTGCAATCGGTCACTTGCTGCAAGTAATGAAAGGCTTCGATAATCGTATGCATCGTGATTGGGGTTGTCCATATACGTTCTGAAAATATCTGACTTACGAACTATATCTGTAGGTTGCTTTGTAAGAATTACATCGTATTCTTTTTCTAGATCTCTTTTAAGCTGGGTTAATATTGTAGTTTTGCCGCACCCATCAAGTCCGCAAAACGTAAATAAAAATCCTTTAGTTTGGTTAATTTGCATATTTAGTTTTTTCACAACCCCCCAACCTCCTTTAAAAGATTTATTCTTTGATTATTGAAAAAGCGCTTTGAAATATCCTTTTCAAAATATACATATTTTTTCTTTATCCTAGGAGCTATAACAGTATGAATAAAATCTTGATAAGCTTCTAAAATGCTTTTTGAAATCATAAGGGCATAATCATTATTAAAATAAAAAAGTTTTGACATTTGAATCACTGCAAATGCACATACTTTATCCATATCAAGTTCTTTTGCTCGTACAAAAAGATTATCAATATATTCTTTTGTTGCATTGGTTAACAGCATATAGATATCACAGTACTTATACAATGTCATATCACGCTTCATTTCAATCCAAGGCAAAGTTGTTGCTTCTTTGTATAGATGACTGCATAAATGTATAAAGAAATCGTCTTTTCTCAATGTATGTATTTTAAAACCATTCGATTTTTCTACAACAATGGTACTACTAATTATTTTTTTAAGAATGGTTGTATTGCCGGGTTTATAGTCTACAGAAAAGTTTATATCAACTTCCAAAAACTTTAATCCAGGCAAGTTTATTTCCTTTATATATGGTACAGTCTCTCCGCGCATCATTCTTGATTCTATAACTTCTTTACGTGTTGCAGGCTGAAATTTCCCGTTTCGAATATATCCTTGTTTAAAGCCAGCGTTTATAAGAATATTTTCAATTTTCGTAATATCTTCCGGGCAAACAAGCAAATCAATGTCATTGGAAGTTCTATATCCTTTAGGATAACAATAACATAAATATGCTCCTTTTAGCATTGCATATTGGCAGTTACTGTCAGACAACAGTCCTTCCAGATAATGAACAAACCACAAATAACTTTTATTTTTCTTAATGTTCTGCTCATATACCAACTCCAAAGAATTTCTAAATTCACGATTCACTTTTGCTAACATCCCATGTTGCAGTAATGTGCCATAAGCTATAGATTGCATGCGGTTAAAGAATAAATGCCCTAAAACTTCAGGTGTTGCAAATTTAAGTAGTGTCTCATCAAATGATTCAGATTTGAAACTACATAAACTCTTAAATAATTCTATTTCTTTTTGGTCCATAGTCGTCCTCCTGCTTTAATTTGTAGCGCCACACCTATATAATAAATTTTAAATAGGACAGAATATGGACTAATTAAAAATAATTTTTAAAAATAAAAAAAGAGATTTGGCCTTTTAAAGCCAAATCTCTAATTATAGATAATTAAAGTTTAATCAAATTTCGTCATAAATCTTTAGATAAAATACTTTTTAGTTCAATTAACGCGTCCGTATATTCAAGATTATAGGTTGAGTAAAATTGCGTAAAATCATCCCTAAAAGGGTCAACTGTTTTACATTTTTTTAGCATAACATATTCATCGTAAAAATAAAACCTAACGCTTTCTTTTACCGCTTCAATTTCCCCATCGGGAGTAATATAATATTCTTCGCTTAAAATCTTTTCAAAAAATTTAGGAGTGTAGTCATTAAAATTTAGTTTGTTCTCGCAACTGTCAAGAGTTAATAGCACTTCTTTAATAAGCTGATTTTGACGCATGTTTTGTTCGTGATTAGGATATGAAATAACATTTCCACTTTTGTCAATAAAGTTAATTGATATCCATTCCAATGTTAGCTTAGTTGAAGGTAATTCCATACAAAATATTAGTTGATTATCTCCAGTTTTTATACTGTCCATTTTAAATTCAATTGGTCGTAAAAAGAAGTTTGACAGCGTTAAGTTTTCAATTCCATCTAAACAAACATTACCGTAAATATATACGGTATCTTTAACAAATGTGCTTCCTATAGTGGTTTTGTTATTATATAATTCAAAATTATCCTTAACCCACATCAGGCTATCTTTCTTTGCCGCATAAAAAAAGTCATTATTAAACTTAATAAGGAAATTATCAGTTTCATGTTCAAAAACAGTTTCATCTTTTGGTGAAATCCAACTTCTCAAAGCGGCATCGCCACTAAAATAAACAAATTTATAAGTCGTATTAAATGTTGAAGTAAAATAAATCATCCATAAAGCTACAACCATACAAAAAAGAATTATAATAAGTATATATTTTGATAACCTCGTAAATTCTTTCATTTTGCGCTCCTTAACAAATAAATTTACATATACTAATCATCCTGCATATCGTGAGATAAAATACTTTTTAGTTCAATTAACTCTTCCGTATAATCCAGATTGTAGGTTGTAATATATTCCTTGGATCCTCCCCTAATTGTTTTAAATTTTAAAAGCAGGACATATTCATCGTAAAAATGAAATGCGACACTTTCTTTTACCAATTCAACTTTCCCTTCGGGGGTAATATAATATTCTTGGCTTAACGTCTTTTCAACAAGTTGGTCGGTATACTTATCACTTAATTTGTTTTCAACAACATCAAGAGTTAATAGAACTTCATTGATAAGCTGCATTTGAGGCATGTCTTGGTCGTTATTAGCGTATGAAATGACATTTCCGTTTTTGTCAATAAAATTAATTGGCATTGGTCCGCCTTGGATATCTGTTAATGGTATTTCAATATAAAATATTAGCTGATTATCTCCAGTTTTTATACTTTCAGTCTTACATTCAATGGGGCGTAAAGAGGTATCTGTAAGTATTACTTTTTCTATTCCAATTAAATTAACTTTACCATAAATATATACTGTACCTTTAACTACAGTGCTTCTTATAGTGGCTTTATCACCATATGATGTAACATTATCCTCAACCCACAGCAACCCATCTTTTTTTGCTACATAAAAAGATTTATTATCAAACTTAATAAGGAAATTATCAGTTTCATATTCAAAAACAACTTCATCTTCTGGTGAAATCCAACTTTTCAAAGCAGCATCACCACTAAAATAAACGAATACATCGTTTGTATTCTTGGTTGAAGTAATATAAATAATTAGAAAAGATACGACAATCAAGTTAAGAATAAAAATAAGTATATATACTATTTTCATTAAAGTATCTTTCATTCTGGCTCCTTTAATAATATAATTCGCTCCCATGTTCCATATAAATATTCAGAACCATATAAATAATTACCGGAACTTATGTTATATGATTGTGAATCATAACTATCATAATTGCCTTGCAAATCATATTCTCCTACAGTAAAAAATTCCGCAATCATAAAGTTATTATTATCCATATTTTTAAGTGTAGTTCGAAATATAATAGCATCGACAATCGGTGGAATGAGAGCTTCTAATATACTTAAAATGATAGATGCAATTAAAACTGTTGGTATATTTGCTTGAACAGATAAGCTAGAAAAAGTATTCATTATATCATTGTAATTTTTCAAAGTGTCGGATGTTATTGATAGCAGTGTTTGCGCAAAGTCCGGATCGTCTAAATAACAGTCTCTCCAAATTCTTGCAGATTCTTTACTCATAAACGCTCTATGGTTTATGCTTACACTATCTGGAAAAGTAGGAAATAAAATATATGAATTGTTATACCAAGTCACAATTGAATTAGTTATATAAAAATCGTCCGGGATAATACAATAGTCCTTTAAAAACTTAACGTTTAAAGTATAATGAGTAGCATAATCGAAATTAGAAAGTTTTGATATTTCAATATAATACAGTTTTCCGCATTCAATACGGCACGTAAGTTTGAAATCATCATTTACTATATCAAAAGAATTAAGTTCAACTGCAACACCATTAGCATCAAATATAGCCCCGTACACCTCTGATGAACCTTCAGAATAAATTTCCGCAACGCAATCCTTGGTTGAACGAAAATAAAAATAATCCAGATCACCATTTTGATAGTAGTCTATTGCGTTATGCAAAAATCCTGATACCGAAATATTCTGCGAATAGACATCCCCTAGATATGTAGCGTTTGATATACAATTGCCATAATCATCTTCAATAGGGTTTACACCAATTGCAACTGAACCGCCCACTAGATTCTTTTCTTCTACATAAACATAGTATGTTTTAGCATACTCAAGCTCTGCATATATTTCAAAACCTCTCCATGAGTTTGTACTATCGCCCTCATTAGATGCTATAAAATTACCATTTGAGTCATACAATTCTCCAATTGTATCTGATTGCCCCAAAGTGTATATATAATAAAATCCTGTACCAACACCAGGATGCGCATCAAGTTCATCCGCAGTAAACTTATACCATACACCCTGTTTAAGCTGTGAATAAGATATTTCTGTTAAGGTGGATAAAGATAACTGGATAGCCGAAGGCATAAAATCATCACAAATGCAATCAGTTGAACCGCAATTGCTATATGAACTATATGAAGCAACCTTTGGCGCTGCAGTGGAGTAAGATGTATCAGAAACCGCAGTAATCATTTCCACCAAATAAATATTAGATTTACTAGTTTCAATTTTATCACTTGTGCTAATATTTGTCAAGGCAATCCCGGCGTCAATCTCTCCATAGCCAACATATGAATCATTTGCATTTTGTACTTTGCCCGAACTTTTTGCTAAACTAATAAGCTCTGTTGAACTGATATTTCTATTAATGCTCCAGATTGACGCCAACACGCTTGTTATATATGCGCAAGAAACTGATGTACCTGTAATATTCGCATGCCCTCCATTAATATCAATGCTCATTGCTGTGCCAGGGGCAACAAAATCTAAATCAATGCTATTGTTTGAAAATATAGATACGCCATTTTCATCACCCGAACCAACCGCGATGACATTATCATACTTAGCAGGATACATAATACGGTATCTGTTTTTAAACCCTCCGTCATTACCTACCGCTGCTACAATTACAATACCGTATTCTGTAGCCTTATCGATATATTTTTTTAAGATTTTTGACGGATAGTATGTACCAAAACTCATATTGATTATATCAATTTTGTTTTCAATGGCCCAGTTTATTGCACAGATAATCGAAGCCGTAGTAGTATACCCGTTTTCATCAAAAATTTTTACGGCATAAAGATCAATGAACTTTGAATCTGATTCTTTGTTTTCTGCTGATGCAATTATTCCTGCCATTTTAGTCCCGTGACCATCGGTATCTGTATATGTTTTACCATTACCGACAAAGCATACCCCTCCGGCAATGTTAAGGTCAGGATGTTTAGCAACTCCGGTATCGAAGATTGCGACCTTTACTTTGCCTCTTGTTTTGTTCTGAGCTTTCAACATATCGATAGATTTCTGTGTTATATTATAATTTTTGGATTGATTATCATTTTTACTTTCACATTGGTTTTCTTGTAAATCATAATTATAATTTCGCTCAATTGTTTTAATAAAATCATGCTTTTTGATTTCTTCTATTTCCGATTTGGTTAAATTGGTTACAATACATCTAGCAAAATCAAGTGATTTTATAATTGGACATTTTAATTCACTAAGTATTTGCAGTACATTTTGCTTGTTTTCTACATTTGAATATTCCAATATTATAGGATACTTTTTTGTGCCAGTATCGTTTTTTATTACTTTTAATTCTTTTTCGTGAGCAAGAATTAATTCTGCTTCCGAATTTATTGCATGTTTGTTATTATTCATTTTATTCTCCTATTAAATTATATTTTTTGTAGAACTACACATATATAATAAGTTTTAAATAGGACAGAATATGGACTAATTAAAATAATTTAATTTTTTTAAAGTGCACATCCACTTAAAATCCTATTTAAAAATTTAAATTAACTCTTACAGAGTCACTTATAATTTATTTCTAAAATAGGTGGAGTGCTGTAATTATCCCCGGTTGCAAGTGCAATAAAATTTATATCATTTGTAGTCGGTTTAATAATTATTCCACCTAAAATTGAAACTCTGTTTTTTGATTTTCCCAAAATTATGTTAGTAATATCAAGTGTTAAATAATCATAATCATATGATAATTTACCAATATATTTACTTGGCGGTACTTTATTTTCCCATCTCGAACCGAAACTACAAAATTTCCTTTTGGTATTAAACGCAACAATTGGTAAAATGTTATCGTTTAATTTTGGTAATCTCATAAGTATATAGATGGTTTGTTTATTAATTAAATCTATATTGGGTATAAGTTGAGGCCTGATATAAAGCCACTGTTCACCAAACCATTTTGTATTGCCAACGAAAGCTATGCTTCCATATGCATTCCTTTTTGACGGTTTATGACTTTCAACGGTTGTATCCTGAAAATTTTTTTGCTCATACAGATTGATCTCAAATTTTATGTAATTACAGTCCGCAACACATGGTGTTATCATGAATTTCCACTTATGCTCATTTATTTGTTTATATCTGATTTCAGCTGGAGCAATTACATTTCCATTGTTATCAAAACATCCTATACACGAAATAGTTAAATAAGGCCTAAATTTTTTATGTATAAGTGAATAAAACCCGCTGTTGTTAAGAGCATTTTCAAATTTTTTTGATGTTTCTAATTCAAATACTACTCCTTTTTTATTTCTCAAATATCCAGTGTATACAATTCCATTAGAAGTTAAATGTACTTTGTCTTTTTCACCACAAAATAGGCTTTTATCATTGTCATATGTAAATTGGGCGCCAAAAAAAATACTACATTTTCCTTCACGATTTTTCATTATTATTTTATCGGTAAAATCTAGCATTGCATTGCTGCCTGTAGCTATAATTTTATCTCCGATATTGTAAAATTTAAAATCAACAGATTTTAATGTGTTTTCATTATAAATTGGAGCACCAAAACAATAGGCGGTTTTCGTTCTGTCACTATTAAAAACAACAACACGATATCGATTAGAATTACTTAAATCTAAATTCAATGTGCTCTCTTGCCTAATTTTTTTTATTTCGTTTAAAATAGAATCCAAACGCTATCCCCTCCTTATCATTTCTCCCTATATATTTTTAGTATACGTTTTTAATAGATTTTTCAGTGTTCTTATCTCATCTTCAGAAAACTCATATTCTTTTGCTATTTCTAAATAGCAAATGATTTTCTTTAAAACCTCAATTTCTTTTTCATTAAATTGTTTAAAATTTGGATTAAAGGTATCTAAAACATAAACTCCGCCACCGTACCTTCCAGGTACAGTATAAATTGCCTCTGATAAGCATAATGCATCAAGATCGCGCCGAACTGTTCTTGCTGAAACATTTAATTCTTTAGCCAGGTTGCTTATGGTATCAACCCTTCTTATAAAAAGCAATCTTTTAAGTTCATCTCTCCTTTCCGATTGCTCCATAATATGCACCCCCTTTCTGTTTATCCTAAGAATACCTTTTAATTAGGACAAAGCATGTCCCATTTAAAAAAAGAATCAAGAACGATTTGCAAGTTTTGTTGAGCAAATAACTATTACTGAGAATACAATTCTCTTTCTATACAATCACATAGTGTATCTACAAGATTTATTTCCAAATAATCTTTATAAATATCTTCTAAATTAATTTCAAAATCACATTCTATTATTAAAATTAAAACATCAAGTTTTGTTGGATATATTCCGAGTTTTTCAAGATTGTTGCAACTTTTGTCAATATCTTGACTTCCCAAAAGTTTTTCTATAAGGTAATATATTCTATCCTTTAAAACTTTGCGTCTATACATTTTTTACTCCTTTAAAGTTTATTTTTTTGCTATGATGAGTGGTAAACGTAATATTTCTGTTTTTAGTTGACAGTATATACTCTAAATAGGACAGAATATGTCCACATTAAAAAGGCAGACAAATAGTCTACCTTCTATAACTGACCTTGCGGGAATACTCCCCGCGTCTTTCTTAATGCCCTACAAAACAAAAAAACGGCATAGCTTGGCTATGCCGTTTCCTAAAAACAATCTTATTCTGTTTTATTAGCGCCGCTCTAAAAGCAGCTCTTTTTTATTTAGTATAAATTACGCCTTAACAACAGTGTACCAGATATCGCCGTTTGGCTGCGTTTGCTCTACAACCTTGTAACCGTCCGCCACGAAATTGGTGTTTGCACCCTCAGCAGCGTTATCCGCCGGGTTGAAGTTTACAAAAGTGCCGCCCGTTACGATAATGTTGGCCTGCCCGTTTTTGTAGGGGGTATCAATACAGTTAATTGTATATACGCTTCCGTCCGCATCAAAGAACCCGCCGTTAATGTAAGCAGTTCCCTTTTGCACATTTACAACAGTAGTATCTGCATAATAATTGCCGCCGTTAATAATAAGGGTTCCGCCTTTGGCGTAAAACGCGCCGTCTACATGGAAGCAGTAAGCCCCTGCATCAGCTGTATTCATTGTACCATTACCGTTTATTGTAAGGGTACCCGTGTTAATAACACTCATGCCGTAAAAGATGCTCGGATTGGAGATTGAGTTAAGTGTCATGTTTTTGCCATTAAGGTCAATCTCGGTGTTGCCATAAAACTCTGCCAAGTCGGCATAGCCAGTAATATCATAGCCAATGTCATTTGCTAAAACAATACTGCCGCTTTTGCCCTCAACCTCTGTAAGGTCCTTAATATTTGATGCAACAACAGGTATGGTGGCAGCTGTGTCATAGTCAGCTCCAAATGCGTCACTTTCCACTGTGTTTTGTGTAGCAGCCAGGTTAATGCTAAAATCTATTGTAGGTGCCGTGCTCTTGCTGCTGTCATAGTTTGCGTCGTTTAACACAGTCTCCGGCATGTATACAACCATTGCAATATATTTAGGCTCACTTCCTGCATCAAGCGTACCATCTTTTCCATCGTCCGCAAAATCCTTTGGATCTGTTACCGCAGCGATGGCAGCGGCGCGGCTGCCAAACGCCTCATCCTGGTCTTCCACAATTCCATATTTAAGATACTGCGAAAGTGTAAACTGGTTTCCTTTTACATTAATAGCTGAAGTTTCGCTTTCAACATCAATGCCTAACCGATATTTTACTGCAAGGTCACCATTATTGCGTACGCGTAGGTACAATACCTGTGCATAACCAGGCTCCCACCTGGCATCCGCATTGAACAAATCTGTCTTGTCCTCTACTGAGTTCCAGTTCACAAAGTCAGTGGTATACTCCAGCTCAACATCCAGATTGCCAGTCATAATACTATTGGCACCCGTGCTCACATTGTCTGTAAACCATGCAAAGGTTGAGGCCATAAGCATTACTATACAAACTAATACTGATGTTATACTTAACATCAATGCCTTTTTACTACTAGTCATAAAATCCTTCCTCTATTTATTTTTCTGAAACAATTAAGTCAAACATGTCATCCTGATAGTCAGTTCCGTTAAATACTCCACCGTTAATTTGAATATACCTGTTTGGATTATTCATGCTGCCTAAAACAGCGTAGGCTGACTCGTACTCAAAAACTCCGTCATTAATCACAAAGTCAAATGTATCGTTTTTGTTTATTATAAATATCGGCTTATCACCGGCGGAGGTAAATGTTCCGCCGTTTATCGTTCCGCCGAAATTACTGCTGACAATACAGTCATCGCTTTCCCTTGCGGTAAAGGTGCCGCCGTTTATCTCAAACTGCCCGTCAGTAACTGAAATTTTGCCGGTGACATTTGCATTGTTCAGCACAAGCCCGCCGTCACTCTGCCCGCAGTTGTTAAATACAATTGCGTTCTGCGCATTATCGCTTGCAGTAATAGTTGTGCCGCTTATAACAACCTCAAGCGGGTGAGAAACATCTCCATACAGGTCAACTGCACAATTGACATCTGAACCGCTCATGATACTGCCGTTTTTAATCTCAACAGTTATTTTTTCAGATGAGCTGTAATTTGCAATATTCAGTACTCCCTGCCCGTCCATCGTCAAGACGTTTTCACCCAGGTCAAGGGTAAGGCTTTTATCTAAAACCCAAATGTTTTTGTCAGCAGCCAGTGTAATGTCATCTGTGATTGAAATCATGTCACCGTTTCCGGCATTGTCAATTGCATTTTCAAGCTGCTCAGCGCTGGCAACTTTATGCACAGTAATGCCAATACTGTCACCATTTTCAATGTCCGGCTGCCCGCTTAACGTGCCCCAGGCCGGGATAAAGCCAAGTATAGTATCACTCTGCGGTGTATAGGTAAAGCTAAGTCCGCTTTCGCCAATCTGGTCGGTGTAATATTTCTGCCCGCCCAGTTCCACCTCGCAGTACCCGACTGATGCACTGCCTGTTGGGTTAATGGTTATAGAGTACTGCTCATTTGCATTAAGCTCAAACTTATCATCACTAGCCAGCACTTGGTCCTGGCCGTTAAAGACCTTGACCTCAACCGCGAAATTTGCGGAGGTAAGCTTTTGCTCGTCAGCGCTGATGTTTGCTGTAAACCATGCCCAGGTAAGCCCTGCAAGGACTGACATACAAAGTATAATCCCTATAACAGACGGCATAATCATCCGCATTATATTTTCGTCTTTAGGTTTTGCGTGTTTAGGAATATAAAATAGTGATTTTATAAACCGCCTCAAATAGATCACTCCCTGCCCTGCTTATTTTGCTAAGTTTCTATACAAATCACAGTAATTGTGATGGGTCAATCAAGCTGTAGCTACGCCCGTCCGAAATCCAGATTTCTGATTCAAACCCATCTTCGGTAAATATATTTGCACCTAAGTCCATATTTTCCGCCGGCACGCCGTAAATGGTAATGCCGTCATCATCACAGTTGTCAATATTGGTAAAGGTATTATCCCTTAGCTTAACCGTAATCTGGCTTATATCAGTGCTTGTATCAGTAACCTCAATATGTACGTATCTGTGCACCCCGTCATGCTCAGTAATAGTGCTTCCACTAACATGATTGTGCTTCATATCGTCGGACGAGTCAAACGTATTGTTGGTAATAACAATCTCAGCACCGGCCACAGGTGTTATCTGTACAGGCTCCCACGCTACGTCTGTAAAGCTGCAGCCGTCAATTACCAGCTTGCCGCTCAGCCCGCTGGCGTAGATAGATGAAGCGTTGTTGTTATCATTGACCGGCTTGGAAAAATCAGTATTTAAAATAGTAACATTGTTGTCACTGCCGATATGCACCGGCTTTTCAGTAATAAGGGTGTTTCCCATACCGTTGATTGTAATGTTGTTATCAATAACCAATTCATTTTCCAGCTTGATATCACCAAGCAGTTTTATAGTGTCACCGTCACTGGCGTTTTCAAACGCGCTTTCCAGCTCGCTTGAATCCATAACCGAATATGTAGCGCCGGCATCATAGTCACTGCCAAAGCTGTCAGACTCCTTGACATCCTGGGTCGCAATCAGCGTAATTCCCATGTCAATGGTAGGCGCCGCGCTCTTTTCGCTGTCATAGTTAGCATCGTTTGGCACATCGTACGGCATAAACACGACCAGCGCCAGGTACGCCTCATCGCCTGAGTTTAAAAGCTTGCCCGACCTACTGTAGTTTGCAAGCGGCAGCGCACTGCTTTTAACTGCATCAACCGCCTCGTCAGCATTTGCATACGCCCCGGTCTCACCATTTGCCTCGGTAATTCCATACTTAATATAATCTGAAAGCTTAAAAGTTTTACCGGTCGCAATGCTTACCGCCTCAGTCTCACTAATGCTCATTGCGAACTGATACTTAAGCGCAAGGCTGCCCGCGTTCTTTATTTTCAAATACACAACCTCAGTATGCCCCGGCTCCCACAGGCTGCCGGTAAACAGGCTATCAGCGTCCTGCGCGTCCTTCCACTCGACAAACCCGCCGGTATCATCAAGCACTGCATACTCCATTGTCACATCAAGGTTGCCCGCGACTATTTGGTTAACCCCGGTCGACACCGTGTCAGTAAACCATGCAAAGGTGGAGCCAATAAGCATAGTACAGCACACAAGCATTGACACAATGCTCATTGTAAGCGCAGTCTTTGTCTGCTTTAATCTGTCCATATTATCTCTCCTTGTAAATTTATTTTTAAAATCCAGCCAAGGCTAGACTAAACAAACTGCTTTTGCAGCCATGCCAGGCCGCTCTTTATTCGCTGCCGTTGTTAACTCCGCCAGCTGCTGTTTTTTCACCAATGTCCGCATCAGCGCCCTGGTTTTGGCCGCCGCTCATATCGCTCTTTATTCCTTTCTGCTCCAGCTCCGCTTTAAGCTTTAAAAGGTCATCCATCATCTGCTGGGTCTTGGCCTGCTGCTCAATAAGCTCTTTTCGCTCACTGCTGATACTGTCCATCTGCTCCTGCTTATACTTTTTAAACAGGCGTATGCTGTTGATGCCCTGGATTAAAATAAGTATGAAAAACGGCAGGAATATGCAGATTATATACCCCGGTGTAGTCTTTAAAAACTGGAAAAACTGGCCCGCGCCGGGTATCTTTGTCTGGTACTTGCCCAGCACAAAATTATATGTAACAACACTCTCATCATCAGTGTTAGTGGTGGTACCATAAGTAACAAAACCCGGTTCGCCCGTACTATCAGTCGTAAGCTCACGGATTTTGTGGGTTACCACCTGCCCGTAACTCTCCTGGTTTGTAGACTGAAATGAGATAATGTCCCCTTCCCGTAACGTGGCCGGGTCAACCTCCTTGACAATAACCAAATCCCCTGCCTTAAAATCAGTTGCACTCATTGAATCGGACAGTACGATAAACGCCCTGTACCCGAAAAAGCTGCGCTCTGTCTTATTAAAAAAGGTAACAGAAATGATGGTAAAAGCCATCATAAAAACCGCAATGGCTACAATTACCCAGGTGATTATGCTTTTTATAATGCCGCCCGCTTTTTTCATAAGTTCTCCTTAATCTGATTATCAGGCAAACAGCCTGTCAGGATTGTTTTTGGCCTGGACGGCGCTGGCACCCATTGAAAATGATAGCTTATCACCCATAGCCTCATTTTCCACATCGTCCGGCATATGGAAGCTAATAGTAAGCGTGCGCTTTTCCGCCGGCGCAAGCACTGCCTCATCCGCTTTGGCCTTATCCTTTACAAAATCAGCGGCTTTGCCGTAAAACAGCTCGCTCTCCCCGTCTTTAACGGATATCTCCAAAACATCCGCCAGCTCACCCTCGACATTTTCAAAATACAGCTTATAATACACATCTACCGTGCTGTTGTTTTGTACAAAAAAGTCCTTCTCCACAGTCATGCCCGGCTCAAACAAAAACTCGTCTTCGCTTATAACCGGCTGGGAGTCGTTTAAATTAATCTCAACGCTTGCAGTGCCAAACCGGTTGTTGTCCACCGCCACCGCGCTGTATACAATCGCAAAGGTGGTAAAGCACAGCCCTAATGCCAGCACGACCACAGCACTTACGCTCCGTATAAGCCTTGCGCCTGGTTTGTTTTGTGATTCCTTTTTCCTTCTCATAAGCAAAAGCGCAATAATAAGCGCTAGCGCGGAAAAGGCAACAATAGACCATAGTATAATATCAGTCATATCGCCTGTCTGCGGTGCAGTAAGCCCGTCCTCACAATACCAGTTAAGGTCAGCGGTAAGGCTTGCACCCTGATACTGGTTGCCCACCGATGTGTCAAGGCTGGCCTCAACCTCAAAATACGCCGTGCTCTCACCGCTCTGGCTGCCGGCCAGCGCAATATCAAACTCACTGCCGTTTATCTGGCTTATGGGCTTGTCACACAGCACCGCCCCAGTATCAAGGTGAGTTACCTTGACATTTAAAACATCTCCAAGCGCCTTTGTCTGGCTTGTTATCTCAGCTTTAAAAAACAGCTCAATATCTTCAGTATGGTGTGCCTTTACACTAAAGTACTTAACCACACTGTCCCCCGGCAGCATGTCTGAAACCTCAAAAGCGGCATTATCTTCCGCCTTTTGCTTATAAAGCTCAAGCGCTGTCGCCGTACCCTCTGCCTTCTGCTGGCTGGTGCTAATGGAACTGCTGCCCTTAATAGACAAATCAGCCTCTGCAAGCTCACCACCAACATCCTAGGTGCCGCCAGCAGTGTCAGAAGAACCTAATAGGTTATCCGGCACCGATACAGTAGCGCTGGCCGGGGTGTTATACATTAAATATAAGTATTTGACCAGCAAACCACCAACACTGAATATTAGCAGCGCCGCCAAAACAACTGCTAAAACCCTCAGCCTCAGCGGCCTTTTTTCAGCTTGTACCATATGTAAAACTCACCACCCTATGTCTCAATATCTACTTATATATTTTAATAATAATACACATAACCCAAAATGTCAACTAAAAAAACAGCGCAGGCCATAAGACCTGCGCTTTTATTTTATTCAACAACTGGCTTAACATCATTATAAATAAAGTTTTTCATTTCTGAAACGCAGATATCTTTGTCAAATGTAAGATACCAGACCCCGCTTATCATCTTGCCACCGTACCCGTTTTTAAGCGCGTTGTCAGTCGGGAAACGCACCTGCTCAATAGTATCTATTTTAGAGGCGGCCTCCGTTCCCAGCGAAAGTATTTTATCATAAGTGAGCGAGGTTTTAACAAGCGGCAAAAGCTCGTTTATAATCGCAGGGTATTCCAGCACGTTTTTGGTCTTAAGCTTTTCATACACCGCTGTCAAAAACTCACGGTGGCGGTCAGTACGCCCATAGTCACCGCCGGTGTTGCCCTTGCGGATACGCAGCATGCCCAGTGCCTGCATACCGCTTAGCTCCACCTCACCGGTACTGTCTATAAGGTCGGCTGTAATGCCGCGCTGGTTGGCAAGGGTGCGTATGTGCTTGTTTGCCTCCGCCCGGTCATTGGACGTAACATTCATTGTGATACCGCCTAACGCATCCACCAGCTTTTCAATATTAGAAAAGTTTATAGACACATAGTCCTTAATATCCAGCCCAAAGTTTTGGTTAAGTGTCTTAACCGCAAGCTGGGCCCCGCCGAAAGCGTAGGCGTGGTTGATTTTATCAGTGCCATGCCCCTCAATCTCCACATACGCGTCCCGCATTACTGATGAAAGCTTTACATCCTTATGCTTTTTGTCAATAGTGAGTATAACAATCGCATCGCTCCGGCCGATAAAGTTTGAGCTTGTTGTGTCAATCCCAAACAGCGCGATATTAATAATATCATCGCTATGCTCGTCCGTATTTACAATTCCAAGCGCTGTAGGGTCCTGGTCCAGCTTGTCAATATCCAGCTTTGCCAGTGTTGCCACAGCGTATACAGCCAGTACCATAAACAATATACACATCGTGCCGCCAAACCCCAAAACGACCTTTTTCCAGGTCTTCCACGCTGCAATGCGCTGAGATACTGGCTTTTTATTTTTTTTCGCCTTAGGCGTTTTTTTGTCAAACATAGTAACTCCAATCTCAAATTCCAATAATATTATTAGGTTGTCCTTTAGTATAATACATATGTTTAGATTTTTCAACTACCAAAATTAAAACACGTTTCCTTTTTTATTCATATTTTTGACATATAGGGGGAGTATAATAGCAGCATAAAAGATGATTCGGAGGGATAATCATGCAAGACCAAAACATGAACCAAAATCAACAACCGGAAAATAACAACCAGTTTAATAACTATCAAAGCGAAAACCAAAACGGCTACACCGAGTACTACAACGCACCTTACGGCCAGCCGACATACACCCCGCAGCCGCGTAAGGTTAAAAAAGAGAAAAAGCCGCTTGGCCGCGGCGCTGTCACCGCAGCGATAGCAGTAAGCCTTGTGCTTTCACTGCTGGTAGGCGCGGGCGGCGGTGTGCTGGCAGCGCGCTACTTTGGCGGCGGGTCAGCCGGCAGTACAGTCCTCTATAAATCCGTAGAGCTTCAAGACCAAAACGGGGATGCAATTACAGAGCAAATGTCAGTAAACGAAGTAGTACAGCTCAATCAGTCATCTGTGGTGGAAATCACCACCGAGCAGGTTACAACCGGCCAGTTTATGATGCAGTATATCTCGCAGGGCGCAGGCAGCGGCGTAATAATCAGCGAGGATGGGTATATAGTTACCAACTTCCACGTTATTGAAGACGCCACTAACATCTCAGTCAAGATAGATAACGAACATGTCTACACCGCCAAAATCATCGGCGCAGATGAGCAGAGTGACCTTGCGGTTTTAAAAATTGACGCCACCGGCCTTTCCCCCGCAGCGTTTGGCGAATCAGCAAACCTTAAGATAGGCGACCAGGTAGTTGCAATAGGCAACCCGCTTGGCCAGCTGGGCGGCACTGTAACCTCAGGTATAATAAGCGCACTTGACCGCGAGATTACAATTGACGGCCAGACCATGACCCTTTTGCAGACAGACACTGCAATAAACCCTGGCAACTCTGGCGGCGGGCTGTTTAACCTCAGCGGCCAGCTGGTGGGAATTGTAAACGCCAAAAGCTCCGGCACTGATGTAGAGGGTTTGGGCTTTGCAATCCCGATTGATACCGCAAAACCGATTATTGAAGACCTTATCGAGCATGGATATGTGACAGGGCGTGTAGAGCTTGGCATTACAATTATAGATATATCTGATGAGCAGACTGCACTGCTGTACAGAGTGTCTGAGCCAGGGCTGTATATCTATAGCGTCAACAGTGGCTCCGCAGCTTCTGAAGCCGGCCTTCAAAGCGGTGACCGTATTATTAGTATAAACGGAACAGAGGTAGAAAATAAAACAGATTTCACAGATGAACTTGAAAAGTATTCTGTTGGTGAAGTCATAACTTTTAGAATCCAGCGCGGCTCAAATACAATGGATGTAAACGTAACTCTGCGTGAATCCGGCCGCCAGCTTGGCAATACCAGCACAAACCAGAGCCAGGACTTTGGCTTAGGTGACCTATTTCGCTAAAAATTATAAAAAAAATATATAAAATTGTAAAAAAGACTAGAAATGGCTTAAAGTATGTTGTATAATTAACTTAAATTATACTAAAGTCTTTGGCCGAATACTAAAAATCTAATTTTTTTACAGCTTTTGGGGAATAGTTGTGGACTTTAGGCGGATAATATTACAAAACAAAAATTTTGGGAGGTAAAAATGATGAAAGCCACAGGAATTGTAAGGCGAATTGACGACCTGGGCAGGGTTGTTATACCAAAGGAGATCCGCCGTGTTTTGCGGATACGCGAAGGGGACCCGCTGGAGATTTTCACCAGCAAGGAAGGTGAAGTGATTTTTAAGAAATACTCACCTATTAATGAACTGTCAACATTTGCGGACGAGTATTGCCAGGCATTGTTCAAAGTAAGCGGGCATAACTGCTTTGTAACTGATAAGGACAATGTTGTAGCATATGCCGGCCAGGGCCGCAGAGAGATAATGGATAAGCTGATAAGCGTGCAGTGTGAGAAAATCATGAATTCGCGCATGCCATTTATTGCAAGCAGCATGAAGGAGCCGCAGCAGCTTATATCAGACAGTGCGGTGCCGCGCCTTGTAATCGCCCAGCCTATAATTGCAGAGGGCGATGTATGCGGCCTGATAGGGTTTTTGGAGACGCCGGACAAGAAAATTACCGAGACTGAGGAAAAGCTTATCAGCACAGCGGCAATATTCTTAGGCAAGCAAATGGAGGCATAAACACTAAAAAACTGGGATATTTATTGAAAGGAGACAAAAGCTATGACAACAGAACCTATTAAGGTGGTGCAGTATGGCTGCGGCAAGATGGCAAAGTATATTGTGCGGTATCTGCACGAAAAGGGCGCAAAAATTGTTGGGGCTATAGATATCAACCCTGACATCGTAGGAAAAGACGTTGGCCTTTGGGCCGGGCTGGATGTAGAGCTTGGCGTAAAGATTAGTGACGATGCGGACAAGGTTTTGGACGAGTGCGCGCCGGACATCGCGGTGCTTACCCTATTCAGCCTTATGAGCGATATGGAGGACCATCTGCTCAAATGTGCTGAGCGCGGCATTAACGTCATAACCACCTGCGAGGAGGCTATCTACCCATTCACAACCAGCGCTGCGCTGACAAACAGGCTGGACGCCATTGCAAAGGAGACCGGCTGTACCATTGTAGGCAGCGGCATGCAGGACATCTACTGGATAAATATGATAGCGGCAATAGCGGGCGGTGTGCATAAGATTGACCGTATCGAGGGCGCTGTAAGCTATAATGTTGAGGACTACGGGCTTGCACTTGCAAAGGCACACGGTGTCGGCCTTACTGCGGCCGAGTTTGAAAGCAATGTCGCAGGCGGTGAGAGTGAACCGAGCTATGTCTGGAACTCAAACGAGGCGCTGTGTGACAGGTTTGGCTGGACAATAAAATCTCAAAAGCAGGAGCTAAAGCCGTACTTTTACGATAGTGACCTGTATTCAAGCACCCTTGGCAGTACAATAAAAAAAGGTGACTGCATCGGTATGAATGCAATGGTAACAACCGAAACCTACCAGGGCCCGATTATCCAAACCAGCTGTATCGGCAAGGTTTACGGGCCGGATGACGGGGATATGTGTGACTGGAAAATATTTGGCGAGCCGGATACTGAATTCCATATAGTAAAGCCGCACACGGTTGAGCATACCTGCGCCACTATTGTAAACAGGATTCCGGATGTGCTGTGCGCACCAGCAGGGTATGTGACAATTGACCAGCTGAGAAACGCCAGGTTTATGAGCTACCCCATGCACATTTATCTAGATTAAAGATATAAGTAAAGGCTTAGCTTAAGCTCTTATTTATTAATAAACAAAGGCTTAACTTTTTAAGTTAAGCCTTTGTTTTTTTATCTATCTCTTTCACGCCTGTATAAATCAATTGCTGCGCGCACAGCGGCGTCCATATTATAATACTTATAATCGGCCAGCCTGCCGCCAAAAACAACATTTTTTTCTTTTTTGGCAAGCGCCTTATACTTTTCAAACAGCTTTTGATTTTTATCGTCGTTAACTGGGTAGTACGGCTCCATCCCCTTTTTAAACTGCGCCGGGTACTCCCTTGTTATAACCGTGCCGGACTGGCCACGCTCCTCAAAATGCCTGTGCTCAATAACCCTGGTAAACTTTGTGCTGTCGTCAGTATAATTCATAACCGCAACGCCCTGGTAGTTTGAGCTTTTAAGCACCCGCGTTTCAAACCTTAAGCTTCTGTAGTCAAGAAAACCGTACTTGTAGTCAAAGTACGCGTCAATCATGCCGGTATACAAAACCCTGCGCCCCAGCTGCATATACTTTTCCCTGTCCTTTAAAAAGTCCTTGCCGCAGATAACATCAGCGCCTGAAAGCAGCTTGTCAATCAGCCCAGTATACCCGCCGTACGGTATGCCCTGGTACAAATCGTCAAAATAGTTGTTGTCATAGGTAAAACGCACTGGTATACGCCGGATAATAAACGCCGGCAGCTCACTGCAGGGCCTGCCCCACTGCTTTTGGGTGTACCCCTTAATCAGCTTTTCATAAATGTCCTTTCCAACAAGGCTTATTGCCTGCTGCTCAAGATTTTTGGGCTCACCCTTGATGGCGGCGCGCTGCTCTCTAATCTTTTTCTGCGCCTCAGCCGGCGTGCGCACCCCCCACATCTGATAAAACGTGTTCATGTTAAACGGAAGATTATAAAGCCTGCCGTTATAGTTTGCAACCGGCGAGTTTGTAAACCTTGAAAACCTTGCGTACCGGTTTACAAACTCCCACACCTCAGTATCTGATGTATGGAAAATATGCGCGCCGTACTTGTGCACAATAATCCCGTCCATATCCTCAGTGTAAATATTTCCGCCGGTATGCTGCCGCTTTTCAATCACAAGGCAGCTTTTGCCCTCATCCATCAAAAGCCTTGCAAAAACCGCGCCGAACAGCCCGCTGCCGACTATAACATAATCATACTTAACAGTCATATAAAAAACTCCTTTAAGCTTAATTATAACCATTATTCTGAATATATTATAATCGCTTATAAAACTTAAGTCAATCTTTCGGTTTTTGAACTTTTAAATATCTGTCATGCCGAATCCTTACGTAATCCTCTGAATAGTACCCGCCGGTGAGCGCCGCCACCTTTGCCCAGGTACAGCCCTTTACATACCGCAGCTCAAAAATCTGCCGCAGCAGCGAATCGTCAATAGCACTTATAAAACCTTCGATTTCAATGACTTTAATAATGCACTGCATCCGCTTATGCTCAAGCTGCTCATAGAGCTTGTCCAACCCTTTTCTGGACCGGCGCAGGCTTGAAATCCTCTCCGTGTCGCTCTCAATCTCCCTTTTAAGCTGCCTTAGCTGCATAAGCTGCTTTTTATCCACACCATTTCCTCCTCACTCTATCGTCTTAAAACTATACACCACTTTATGCTAGAACCCTTGCAAAATATTTTATTTTCTACTCAGTCATCAATAAAGCCATAAACCTTTACCAGCTGGTCCTTCCACTGCTCATAAAACTGCTCGTCTTTATGTACTTTTGCGCTCTCCTTTTTGGCCTGGTAGCTGTCAAAATTAAGTATCCGAATTATAGTGCACAGCCTGTCGGTCTTAAAAACAATGCTCTCATCGGCACTCAGCATTTTTAAAAACCTTGACACCTTGCCGCGGCTCCAGCCCCAGCGCTCTGCAAGTTCACTGATACTGGTTACAAGCTCGCCTCTTAACAGCTTAATACGCCTTCCGTGTACCACCGCGCTGCCGTCCTTGTAATACGCACCCAGCAACAGGTCTATAAACGCCTGCCCACGTGAAAACGGCTCACCCTTCCACACCGCCGATTCTCGGATGCTCCTGTGCAGGCATATCCACCCGCCTTTCATATCTACTCTGCCTTTCTGAACATATCCGGCGCACAGCAGTGCGGGCAGCAAATCAACACTTCATAGTACCCGCCCTCACAAAAACTGTGATTTTCAAATTGAATAAGCGGTGTATCAAAGTACCTGCCGCAGTTAAGGCAAACAAACTCATCCTGATTATTTGGCAGATGCCCGCTTTTATGCCTTAACTCCTTCTGCACATAATTTACGCCACCATCATTTGCATTTTGGAATAATTTTGCCTGCTTTAACTCTTTTTGTGCACTATTTATTCTGCCGCTTTTTGCTGTTTGAAACGATTTTGCCCGCTTTAACTCCTTTTGTGCACTATTTATTCTGCCGCTTTTTGCTGTTTGAAACGATTCTGCCTGCTTTAACTCCCTTTGCGCACAATCTACCTTGCCACCTTTTGCAGATTGATGTGGTCCCTTGCCATTATTGTTTTTGCTTTTAGCTTTAGACATCACCAGGCCCTCCCACTCCATTTAAAAATTTTATTAAAAATGGTGCCGCTTCTTTTTTTATAATGTAAGCCCGCCTCTTTTTTACTCTTTTTCTATGTAAAAATGTAAAATATATTTTACATATCATCTATAAACACTTCCCATATAGGCATTTCCAGCCCTCTTGCAATACTTCGCATAGTATAGAGGTTAGGGCTTGTCCTCCCGCTTTCAATTGCAATGATTGTAGCGCGTGAAATTCATGATTTTTTGGCCAATTTTTCTTGAGAATAATTTTTTGATTGTCTTATGGTTTTTAATTTATTTTCCATATTTTTCTCCTCCAATCGTATATATTTTACAGCAAGTGGTAATAATAGTCAAGGGTTTTCGAAAAAATAAATGTTTATTTTGCTTGACATTTTGTAAATTTTATTTTACAATAGTGTTAAATGGGGTGGCAAAATGTCTAATGTATTAGGGGATTACATTTATAGGCGTCGCTGCGAGTTGGGTTTGTCTCAGCGTGAATTTGCCAAAAAGTGCGGAGTAAGCCATACTTATATTAATTATATAGAAAAGGGATGGATAGGCCAAAGCTCCAAAGTAAACCCAACAATGAATATATATAGCAAGATAGCCAGTGCGCTTGGCATTAGTGAAACTGACCTTGTAAATTTAAAGCTTGGCCAGTGCGGCCAGGCAGGGGCCACAGACGAAGAGGTAAAATACGCCCTTTTTGGCAGCAGCACCGTACCGGATAAACTACTTTATGAGGTCAAGCAGTACGCCCAGTATATAAAAGCGCGCTGGGAGCAAAGCGGCCCATAATAGATAAAGGTAGGGTTTATATGGAGAAAATTGAGCTTATTTGCGTAGGCACCGTGCGCGAGCCCGCTTTAAAGCAGCTGATATCAGAGTATCACAAGCGGCTAAGCCGGTTTTGCGCACTCAACACCTGTGAGCTTAGTGAGTATGCGCTGAAAAAAGAAAGTTCAGCGCAGATATCGCGCGCACTTGAAAGCGAAGGTGCCGGCATTTTAAAGCGGATGGACGGCTATAGCATAACGCTATGTATTGAGGGCAAAAGTATGAGCAGTATTGACTTTAGTGATTTTTTGGCCTCAAAAATGTTGGAGCATGGCCGGCTTAACTTTATAATCGGCTCGTCTTATGGTTTGAGTGAGGCTGTCAAGCAAAAATCCAATTTCAAGCTCAGCCTGTCAGACATGACCTTTCCGCACCAGCTAACCCGGCTTTTGCTGCTGGAGCAGATTTATCGCGCCTATAAAATTAGATCCAACCAAAAATATAATAAATAATTAAAAAAATTTTTAATAATTGCAACATTTAAGTCCTCTCCCGACATTATATAATGACAAACCCAATTTGAAAGGAGAGAACTACATGAAAAAAATCAGCAAAATCCTTGCACTATTTCTGGTACTGCTGATGGTAGCGTCACTCGGCGCGTCATGTAAAAAGAAAACTGACGACGGCGGCGCATCTGTTGACGTCGGTGAAGGCGGCGAAGTAGTTGTGGATGATGAAGGTAACGTAATCTCCGGCGGCGATGATACCACTGGCGGAGATGACGGTTCCGGCACCGGCACAACTGGCGGAGATAGCAGCACTGGCAGCAGTGACGACTCAGGCAAAGGCGGCACCGGCGGCGGCGAGGACAAGAACAAGGGCCAGGCCGGCGGTTCAGTTGGCCAGAGTACTAACAAGTACACTGTAAACGAAGACGGCGTTATTAACGAAGTAGTTACAAACGAAAACGAAGTAATACCGGACGACGAGCAGGGCCAGAAAAAGAGTGAGCGTATTGCAACAGAGCAGTCAAAGTATGACTTTGACCGCAACCCACTAATCAACAATGACAGGCTTACAAACAAAGAGATGATGCCGTCATTTGCGATTGATGACACTGCGTTTGTCCGCAGCGGAACCAAGCTAACTGACCTTAAGGGTAAGACACTGGTGTTCTTTACAGCGGATAACTTTGCGGCATGGTCCTACCGCAACACCAAGGGTGAGACAATTGACGAGTGGACATGGTTTAAGCTTTTAAAGAGCGTGTATGGATTAAATGTAAAATATACAGTTAACCAGCACGCACAGTCCACCAACAACGCGCTTGCGGCGATGAACGCGGGCAAGCAGCTGGATATTGTATACTCCAACCACGTTGTATTCCCGATGTCAATATCCATTTCAAGGACAATAACTGACTTTGTAAACATCAACAACCTGGGCTCATCGCCTGGCGTGTGCAAGAGGACGATGGACCTTTGCCAGTGGGGCGGCTCACTGAGGCTAATCAGCCCAATCGGGTGTGTTGACGTACTGTGGTACAACCAGACAATGGCGCAGGAGCTGGGGCTTCCGGATCCGCACATTCAATGGGAGCAGGGCAAATGGAACTGGGATACCTTTAAGAACTTCCTGTTAAGCGCACCAAAGACAACAAAAGACGGTAAAGAATTAAAGGCGTTTGTTGAGTGGCCGCATAATGCATCCTACATCTGGCCGAGCACAAACGGAAGTATTTATATTGAGATTGACACTGAGAGCAACTCTCCTTCACTCATCAACCGTTGGAACGATCCAAAGACCTTAGCTGCATGGGAGTTTATTACAGGCGTATGTAACTCCATCAACTTTGGTCCAAAGACCAACACAGGCACAGAGAATGATTACAAGAGCGTGCACCTTGGCCTGTATGAAGGCACAACGCTTATGAGTGCTACAA
>ERZ826242.1072-NODE-1072-length-32821-cov-5.648447_pt1 | contig 32821 bp, 29 predicted proteins | sample MGYA00519871_ERZ826242 | MGnify/ENA primary metagenome ERZ826242 (study PRJEB31778, sample SAMEA3449226) | human gut metagenome | biome: human gut; feature: human-associated habitat; material: faeces | place: United Kingdom | collected 2010/2012 ...
TCTCGTCGGCGGTCAGGCAGGCGCGGGGGATCTCGATCATGGTGCCGACCTCATAGTGCAGCTCGGCACCGGCCGCCGCGATCTCGGCATCCGCCGCCTTGACCACCACGTCCTTGACGAACTTCAGCTCCTTGGCGTCGCCGGGCAGGGGGATCATGATCTCAGGCACCAGCGTCCAGTCGGGGTGACGACCCTTCACTGCCAGCGCCGCGCGGATGACGGCCTTGGTCTGCATGGCGGCAATCTCGGGGAATGTGACCGCCAGACGGCAGCCGCGGTGACCCATCATGGGGTTGAACTCGTGCAGGGACGCGATGATGTCCTTGATCTGCTGGACGGTCTTGCCCTGGGTTTTGGCCAGCGCGGCGATCTCTTCCTCGGTGTTGGGAACGAACTCGTGGAGGGGGGGATCCAGGAACCGGATGGTCACGGGGTAGGACTCCATGGCCTCGTACAGTGCCTCGAAGTCGGCCTGCTGCATGGGCAGGATCTTGGCCAGCGCGGCCTCCCGCTCCTCCACGGTGTCGGAGCAGATCATTTCCCGGAAGGAGGCAATTCTGCCTTCCTCGAAGAACATATGCTCGGTACGGCACAGGCCGATGCCCTCGGCGCCCAGCTCTCTGGCTCTGACGGCGTCGCGGGGGGTGTCGGCGTTGGTGCGCACCCGCAGACGGCGGTACTTGTCAGCCCAGCCCATGATGCGGCCAAACTCACCGGCGATCTCCGCGTCCCGGGTCTCGATGATGCCGTCATAGATGCAGCCGGTGGAGCCGTCCAGGCTCAGCCAGTCGCCCTCGCGGTAGGTCTTGCCCGCCAGAACGAACTTCTTGTTTTCCTCGTCCATCTTGATCTCGGTGCAGCCGGAGACGCAGCAGCGGCCCATGCCGCGAGCCACGACGGCAGCGTGAGAGGTCATGCCGCCCCGGACGGTGAGGATGCCCTGGGCGGACATCATGCCCTCGATGTCCTCGGGGGAAGTCTCCAGACGAACCAGAACCACCTTTTCGCCCCGGTCAGCCCAGGCCTTGGCGTCCTCAGCGGTGAAGACGATGCGGCCGCAGGCGGCTCCGGGAGACGCGGCCAGGGCGCGGCCGACGGGCTGCGCGGCCTTCAGCGCCTTGGCGTCGAACTGGGGATGGAGCAGGGTGTCCAGGGTTCTCGGCTCGATCATGGCGACCGCCTGCTTCTCGTCGATCATGCCCTCGTCCACCAGGTCGCAGGCGATCTTCAGCGCGGCGGGGGCGGTACGCTTGCCGTTACGGGTCTGGAGCATATACAGCTTGCCGGCTTCCACGGTGAACTCCATGTCCTGCATGTCGTGGTAGTGGCTTTCCAGGATCTGGCAGACCTTGGTAAACTGGGCAAAGGCCTCGGGGAATTTCTCCGCCATTTCGGAGATGGGCATGGGGGTGCGGACGCCCGCCACCACGTCTTCGCCCTGGGCGTTGGTCAGAAATTCGCCGAACAGCTTCTTCTCGCCGGTGGCAGGATTCCGGGTGAAGGCAACGCCGGTGCCGCAGTCGTCGCCCATGTTGCCGAAGGCCATGGACTGGACGTTGACGGCGGTGCCCCAGGAGTAGGGAATGTCGTTGTCGCGGCGGTACACGTTGGCGCGGGGGTTGTCCCAGGAACGGAACACGGCCTTGATGGCGCCCACCAGCTGCTCCTTGGGATCGGTGGGGAACTCCTCGCCGATCTTGGCCTTGTACTCGGCCTTGAACTGCATGGCCAGCTCCTTCAGGTCAGCGGCGTCCAGCTCCACGTCCTGCGTCACGCCCTTCTTGGCCTTCATGGCGTCGATCAGCTGCTCGAAATACTTCTTGCCGACCTCCATGACCACGTCAGAGTACATCTGGATAAAGCGGCGGTAGCAGTCCCAGGCCCAGCGGGGGTTGTTGGACTTCTTGGCGATGACATCCACCACGTCCTCGTTCAAGCCCAGGTTCAGGATGGTATCCATCATACCGGGCATGGAAGCGCGGGCGCCGGAGCGGACGGAGACCAGCAGGGGATTCTCGTGATCGCCGAACTTCTTGCCGGTGATCTTTTCCATCTTCTCGATATATTCCATGATCTCGGCCATGATCTCGTCGTTGATCTGGCGGCCGTCCTCATAGTACTGGGTACAGGCCTCGGTGGTGATGGTGAAGCCCTGGGGCACCGGCAGACCGATGTTGGTCATCTCGGCCAGGTTGGCACCCTTGCCGCCCAGCAGCTCACGCATCTTGGCGTTGCCCTCGGTGAACAGGTAGCAATACTTTTTGCTCATTTACATATCCTCCATATCACAAAAAAATATCTTGATTTTCCGAAATTTTTGGCCGTTTTAGGGGCTTTTGTGTTCTTTTTGTTAAATGTGCCCCATCAACCGCTTTATTATAACCAGCTTTCCCCATAAAAGCAAGCATATTTTCCGTTTATTTCCCTGATTTTCCTACAAATATCGAATCACGCACAAACTTTTTTTAGGGAATCTGCTGCCAGGGGTTGCGGCAAAGGCCAAAATTGTGGTATACTATTTTGAATTTGTGAAAAGGCGGCGTGTTTTTCCGCCTTCCGGAGGGGTAAATGGCACAGGCGGTGAATGAAAATTCCACATGGGTCAGGGCCGTCCGGTCGGCTGCCCGGCGGGGCCAGCTGAGCCACGCGGTGATCCTGACCGGCGAGGGGGACAAGCCCTCCGCCGCCCGGTTTATCGCCGCCGCCCACCTGTGCCGCGGCGAGGGGGAGCGCCCCTGTCTGCGGTGCAACGCCTGCCGCAAGGTGATGGAGGGCATCCACCCCGACGTGACGGAGGTAAAAGACGCCGACCGCAAGGAGCTGGCGGTGGACACCGTCCGGGCCCTGCGGCAGGATGTGTACATCCGGCCCAACGAGGGGGAGCGGAAGGTCTATCTCTTTACCGACTGCGCCCAGCTGAACGAGCGGGATCAGAACGTGCTGCTGAAGATCGTGGAGGAGGGGCCGCCCTACGCCGCCTTCGTGTTCTGCGCCGATACGCTCCATGCCCTGCTGCCCACCATCCGCTCCCGCTGCGTGGAGCTGCGGCTGGACGGGGGAGAGGAGACGCCCGGCGAGGACGAGGCCGCCGCGGCCTTGTGCCGGATCCTGGCCAAGAGGGACGCCCTGGCGCTGACCGGCCACCTGACGGCGCTGGAGAACCGCCGCGTGAAGCGGGAGCAGCTTCTGGCCATGACGGAGGGCGCGTGGCAGATCACGGCGGAGGCCCTGCTGGCCAAGTGCGGAAAGCCCGGCGGCTGCGGCGACGCGGCCCAGGCTCTGTGCCGCGCCTTCGACCGGCGGCAGCTGCAGGCGCTGACGGCGCTTTTCCGCCGCTATGCCGGAGAATGTCAATACAACGTGGGTGCGGGCCATGTGCTGGGTGCCCTGAACGCGGAGCTTATCGCTCTGCTGCACTGATTTTTCCTTCAGAAAGGAAGGTATACCCGATATGACGACTGTCATCTCTGTCCGCTTCCGCAGCGGCAGCAAAACCTACTATTTTGACCCCCGGGACCTGACGGTGCGCACCGGGGACGACGTGGTGGTGGAGACCGCCCAGGGCCCGGAATTCGCCCAGTGCGTGGAGGGCAACCATGAGGTGGGCGACGACGCGGTGGTGAAGCCCCTGCGCCCGGTGCTGCGCATCGCCACCGACAACGACCGCCATACGGCGGCCTATAACCGCAGCCGGGAGAAGGATGCCTTTGACATCTGCCAGAAGAAGATCGCCCAGCACGGCCTGGAGATGAAGCTGGTGCGGGTGGAATGCAGCTTTGACGGCAGCAAGATCCTGTTCTTCTTCACCGCCGACGGACGTGTGGACTTCCGCGAGCTGGTGAAGGATCTGGCCGGTGTGTTCCGCTCCCGCATCGAGCTGCGGCAGATCGGCGTCCGGGACGAGGCCAAGATGCTGGGCGGCCTTGGCATCTGCGGCCGGCCCTTCTGCTGCGCGTCCTATATGGACGAGTTCGTCCCCGTGTCCATCAAGATGGCCAAGACCCAGAGCCTGAGCCTGAACCCTACCAAGATCTCCGGCACCTGCGGGCGGCTGATGTGCTGCCTGAAGTATGAGCAGGACGCCTACGAGGACGCCATCAAGCGGATGCCGAAAAACGATTCCTTCGTGGTGACGCCGGACGGCCCCGGCAACGTCAGCGATATCAACGTGCTGAAGGAGACGGTCAACGTCCGGCTGGACGAGCGGCCCGACGCGCCCCGCTGCTACCATAACTGCGAGGTCTGCGTGCTGCGCAACGGCAAGGGCAGCCGGGATGGCATCACCGTGCCCAAGGAGCGGCCCGAGCGCTATGTGGAGCCGGTGGCCGCCGAGGAGATGCTGATCCCCAATCTGTTTGCCGATTACGGCATGCCCTCCGAGCCTGCGGAGCAGGCCCAGGAGGAGCGTCCCGCACGCCGCAGGAGCCGCGGCGGACGCCGCCGGGGCAAGGGCGGCGGAGCTGAGAGCAAGCCCCAGACCGCCGAGGCGCCTGCCAAGAAGGAGGAGCGTCCCGCCAAGCCCGCGAAGGCGGCCAAGCCCGCCCCGGAGCAGGGCGAGAGCAAGGAGCCCCGCCGGGAGGGCGAGGGCGGCCAGCGCCGCCGCAGAAGCCGCGGCGGCCGCAGCAGGGGCGGAGAGAAGCCTGCCAACGAGGCCAACAACGCTCCCAAGCCCACCCTCGCGCCGGAGAAGCCTGCCCATCAGGAGAGCGCGTCCGGTGAGGGCGGCCAGCGTCCCGCGCGCCGCAGGAGCCGGGGCGGACGCCGCCGGGGCAACGGCGGCAGGAGCGGCGGTGCCTCCGGCAGCGAGGCATAAGCCATGGGAAAGTTTACAGGCGTATTGATCGCCAGCGATTTTGACAACACGCTGGTGTTTACCGAGAATGCCCTGAAGGGCCTGGAGCCCATGCCGGAGCTGCTGCCGGAGAACCGGGAGGCCATCGAGTACTTCATGGCCGAGGGCGGCACCTTCTCCGTGGCCACGGGCCGGGCGCTGCCCTCCTTCGAGACGGTGCGGCAGGGACTGCCCATGAACGGCCCCACCATCCTCTTCAACGGCGCGGCCATCTACGATTTCCGGAAGGGGGAGTACCTGTATACGGCGTTTCTGCATGATACGGTGCGGCCCCATATCATGCAGGTGCTGGACGCCTGGCCGGAGGCGGCAGTGGAGCTGTATCACGACGACAACGCCATCTTCGCCCTGCACGCCAATGAGCTGACGCTGGCCCATCTGCACCTGACCCACGAGGCCACCACCATGCTGGACACCATCGACCAGGCGCCGTCCCCTATCAGCAAGGCCCTGTTCGAGATCGTGCCGGAGAAGTTGGACGCGCTGTACCGCTATGTCAGCACCCAGCCTTGGGCCTCTCAGTATGAGATCGTCCCCAGCAGCGCCTTTCTGCTGGAGCTGACGGCCAAGGGCGCCTGCAAGGGCGACATGGTGCGCCATCTGGCGGACATGCTGCACATCAAGGCGCAGGACCTCTACTGCGTGGGCGACCACGCCAACGACATCGGCATGCTGCGGGCCTCCGCCATCCCCTTTGCCCCGGCAAACGCCATCAAATCGGTACATCAGGTGCCCGGGATCCATATCCTCCCGGACGCCCGTGACGGCGCCATCGCCGCCATGATCCGTGAGCTGGAGCAGCGGTATTGACCGGAGAGGAACACTCCGGGCGCCGCCGTTCACATAATGTTCACTTGACGCTCCGGCGGGATCGGAGTATCATAATTCATTGGATAAATCTAAACTTTCAGGTGAGTACCCCATGAAACAAACGCAAACCCCTCCCACACCACCCAAGGATGATCCCCAGCGCATGTCGCTGTCGTCCCTGTGGAACCTGTGGGTCGACAATCTGAAGGAGTGGCACTTCTACCTGGTGGAGGAGCACGGCCATCGCCAGCGGGCGGATATCTTCGGCTGGATCGACAAGCTGCGCCAGCGGATCCGATCCTTCATGACCTCGCTGCGCCGTGACGTGCGGCACCAGAAGAACGCCAGCCGTCACCGGAAATTCCCCGAGTCGGATTACGGCATCGCCCAGTTCTGCCTCTATGTGGCCGGAAGCATCCCACGGATGACCTCCGCCGTGCATGAGCGGCTGACCCAGCGCCGCCGCAAGCGCATCGACGCGGCCCATACCTTCCAGAAGCAGGTGGACAAGGTGAAGAACCACCCTGTGGCCTTCTTCAGCGGCGCGCTGGTGGTGGTGGCGCTGTGTGCGCTGCTGTCCCTCTACACCATCGGCACCACCGCTACCTATGACGGCAGCGACCTGGGCACCGTGTCCGGTATCCGCACCGTCAATGCCGTGGTGGACGATATCCAGGACATCACCCGGGAGACGCTGGGGGATGACGGCTACACCGTGGATACGGGCAAGCTGGACACCCAGGTGGGCGTTGTCCGCCGCCAGGCGGTGGAAAGCCGTGAGGAATTTACCGACAACCTGACCGACGAGCTGGGTATGGTGGAGTACGCCTATGTGCTGTATATCGACGGCGAGCCGGTGGCTGCCACCACCTTCCCCGGTGCGCTGGAGGAGATGCTGGATCAGCTGAAGAAGGGCTATGTCACCGCCAGCACCGTGGACTCCTATTTCGTGGAGGATGTGGAGATCAAGCAGGAGTATGTGGACGCGTCTCTTGTGATGAATCTGGGCAATATCGCCGAGATCCTCAACGCCACCAAGGCCGGCGAGGTCACCTATACCGTGGAGGCCGGTGACAGCTACTACTACATTGCAGAGCTGTACGGCATGTCGGTGGATGACCTGCTGGACGCCAACCCCGGCTACGATCCAAAGCTGCTGCGGGTGGGCGATGTGCTGACCATCTCCAACGCCGTTCCCTATCTGACCGTTGTGAACGTGGAGCGGCAGAACTATGTCCAGGATGTGCCCTATCAGGTGGAGTATCAGGATGATGACTCCATGTATCAGGGCGACTATAAGGTGCTGTCCGCCGGTGTGTACGGCAAGGCGGACGTGACCGCCAACGTCACCTATATCAACGGCGAGGAGACTGACCGCCAGGTGGTGGCCTCCGTCACCCTCAGCGAGCCGGTCACCGAGACCCAGGCGCGGGGCACCATTCCCCGTCCCACCTGGTTCCCCACTGGAAGCTTCCGCTGGCCATGTAATGGCACTATCACCTCCTACTTTGGACGCCGCAATACCGGTATCCGCGGCGCCAGCACCTATCACGAGGCCATCGACATCGCCAACAGCTACGGCACGCCCATCTACGCCTCCGACGGCGGCACCGTTACCTATTCCGGCTGGAGAGGCGGCTATGGCTATCTGGTCATCATTGACCACGGTAATGGATATCAGACCTATTACGGACACAATAGTTCGTTGGTCGTCTCGGCGGGCGAGCATGTGTACAAGGGTCAGCAGATCGCCCGCATGGGCTCTACCGGTGTGTCCAGCGGCAACCACTGCCATTTCGGCATCCTGATCAACGGCACGTTCGTGAACCCGCTGAACTATCTGTAAATAAATTATTATCGGGAAAGAGGAGAAGTTTCCATGAAGCATGCTGTTTCCGCTTTGCTGTGCGCCGCCCTGTGCGCACTGACCACCGTTTCCGCCTGGGGCATCGCCCCTGCCGTCACCGGCGACGAGACCAACATCCCCCTGCTGATCGCGCTGGCAGCCGTGGCTGTCATCGCCATCGTGGTGGTTCTGGTCATGATGAACCGGAAGAAACGGTAAGATTGAAGCAAAAAGCAGCCCTGGCCACCAGGCCGGGGCTGCTTTTTGCGCTGCGGAGGGGGCGTTGGCTCAATTCAGGCCCTCCGCGTTTATTTCAAACAGCTCGTCGATGCGTGCTTTCAGCGTTCGGTGCTCCGGGGCGGACAACTGCCCGTCCTGCGCCAGCAGGGTGCGGGCGGCGGACTGTGCCTCGTCCAACAGCAGCATGTCGCAGTTGAGGTCGGCGATCTGCAGCATGGGCAGGCCGTGCTGCCGCTGGCCGAAGAAATCGCCGGGGCCCCGGAGCTTCAGATCCTCCTCCGCGATCTTAAAGCCGTCGTTGGTGTCCGTCAGGGCCTTCAGCCGCCGCTTCGTCTCCTCGCCGCCGCCCTGGGCCACCAGCACGCAGTAGCTCTTGGCCTTGCCCCGGCCCACGCGGCCCCGGAGCTGGTGGAGCTGGCTCAGGCCGAAGCGCTCGGCGTTCTCCACCACCATCAGCGTGGCGTTGGGCACGTCCACGCCCACCTCCACCACCGTGGTGGACACCAGGATGTCCGTCTCGCCGGCGGCAAAGGCCGCCATGACGGCCTCCTTCTCCTTGGCCTTCATCTTGCCGTGCAGCACCGCAATCCGCAGATCGGGGAAGGTCTCCTCCTGTAAGGTCCTGGCATAGGCCGTTACGGCCTTCCGTTCGTCGGGGAGGTCGTCGCCGTCCCCCACCAGCGGGCACACGATGAACACCTGATGTCCCTCGGCCACCTGCTTACGGATGAAGCCGTTCAGCCGCGCCCGGTACCGCTCGTCCACGGCGAAGGTGTCCACCTTCTGTCTGCCGGGGGGCAGCTCGTTGATGATGGACACGTCCAGGTCGCCGTAGATGATCAGCGCCAGCGTCCGGGGAATGGGGGTGGCGGACAGCACCAGCATATGGGGATTCTCCGCCTTCTGCCCCAGCGCTGACCGCTGGGCCACGCCGAAGCGGTGCTGCTCGTCGGTGATGACAAGGCCCAATTTTTGATACTGCACGTCCTCCGTCAGCAGGGCGTGGGTGCCGATGCAAAGGCCGATGCTGCCGTCAGACAGCCTCTCCAGGATGGCCCGCCGCTCTCCCGCCTTTGTGGAGCCGGTCAGCAGCGCGCAGGAGATGCCGAACCGGGCGAAGAGGGGGGCGAGATTTTCATAGTGCTGCCGGGCCAGTATCTCCGTGGGGGCCATCAAGGCCGACTGCCAGCCGCTCTGGGCGGCGAACCACACGCAGGCGGCGGCCACCATGGTTTTGCCGCTGCCCACGTCGCCCTGACACAGCCGGTTCATGGGCCGTGCCGATGTCATATCGGCCACCGCGTCGCCGATGGCCTTCCTCTGGGCACCCGTCAGCGGGAAGGGGAGGGCGTCATAGAAGGGCTGCATGTCCGCGGCGCGGCACACCGGCCCCGCCACATCCACCCGCCGTGAGCGCAGCAGATGCAGCCCGCAGGTCACCAGAAACAGCTCCTCGAACACCAGCCGCCGGTGGGCCTGGCCCAGCGCCTCAAAGCTGGCGGGGAAGTGGATGTTCTCATAGGCGTAGTTGACATAACATAGCTGATGGGCCATGCGCACCTGATCCGGCAGCACGTCCGGCAGCAGCTCACGGCACGCGTCCAGCCCCTGCCGTATGGCCTTTTGCAGCAGAAGCTGGCTGACACCCTTGGTCAGCGGATACACCGGCATGATCCGGCCCGTCAACTGGTGCTGGCCCGACGGCTCCATCAGGGGATTCACCATCTGCCGCCGCAGCAGGTTCCCCTCCACCTTGCCGCAGAACACGAAGCTGTCCCCGGCGTGAAGGCTCTGCTGGCGATAGGCCTGGTTGAAGAACGTCACGTCCAGCACCCCGGTGTCGTCCACCGCCCGCACCTTCACCACCGTGCGCCCGCCGGGGATGCGGTGGCTGGTGGGTGCGGCGGCGATCATGGCCTGGCAGCAGGCCATCTCCCCCACGGGAAGCTCCCGGATGGGATAGATGACGCTGCGGTCCTCATACCGCCGGGGGAAGAAGCCGATCAGCTCCCGCAGCGTGGTGATCCCCAGCTTTTCCAGTGCCTTGGCCCGCGTCTCGCCGATGCCCTTGATGTACCGCACATTGGTGCGCAGATCCGCCATACCGCCGCCTCCTTCCTGTGGCTTTTTCTTTCATTATACCAGTTTTCGCCGGGGAATACAATGCAAAACCACCACACCTTGCCGGTTGCGCCGCCGGGAAGGATACGGTATAATAGACCCATCTGAAACGATAACGGAAAGGAGCCGCTCTTATGGCCGAAAAACGCAGTATCTGTCTCATCAACGATTCCTTCCCGCCGGTGATCGACGGCGTGGCCAACGCGGTCACCAACTATGCCTCCGTGATCCAGCGGGACTATGGCGACGCCACGGTGGTGACGCCCTACTATCCCGACGCCGACGACAGCGCCTATCCCTTCCCGGTGCTGCGCTATCCCAGCATCGACATGACCAAGCTGGTGGGCTACCGGGCGGGCTTCCCCCTGTCGGCGGAGCTGATGGAGCAGGTGGAGGGCCGCCATATTGACCTGATCCACAGCCACTGTCCTGTCACCTCCATGGTGCTGGCCCGGATGCTGCGCCAGAGGCTGAACGTGCCGCTGGTGTTCACCTATCACACCAAGTTCGATATCGACATCGCCAACGCCATCCACAGTAAGCTGCTGCAGGAGGCGTCCATCAAGCTCCTGGTGGAGAACATCTCCGCCTGCGACGAGGTGTGGACCGTCAGCCGCGGCGCGGGAGAGAACCTGCGTTCCCTGGGCTATCAGGGGGACTATATCGTCATGCCCAACGGCGTGGACTTCCCCGCCGGCCGGGTGAGCGAGGAGAAGGCCCGGGCCGTAGGGGAGGGCCTTGACCTGCCGGAGGGCGTACCGCTGTTCCTGTTCGTGGGCCGCATGATGTGGTACAAGGGCCTGCGGATCATTCTGGACGCCCTGAAAAAGCTGAAGGACGAGGGCCGGGATTTCCGCATGGTGTTCGTGGGCAAGGGTACCGACGGCGACGCCATCCGGGCCTATGCCGGGGAGCTGGATCTGCGCGACAAGGTGTTCTTCCTGGCCCCCTGCTATGACCGTGAGATTATCCGGGCCTGGTACTGCCGGGCCGACCTGTTCCTGTTCCCCTCCACCTTCGACACCAACGGCCTTGTGGTGCGCGAGGCGGCGGCCTGCGGCCTGCCCAGCGTGCTGATCGCCGGAAGCTGCGCCGCCGAGGATGTCACCGACGGGCGCAACGGCTTCTTCATTGCGGAGAACGCCGACTCCATGGCGGCCATGCTGCGCCGCCTGATCCCCCAGCGTGACCTGATGCGCCGGGTGGGCGAGAACGCCCAGAGGGAGATCTATCTCTCCTGGGATGACTCCATCGCCAACGCCTGCCGCCGGTACGAGGTGGTGCTGGAGAACTTCCGCCGGGGACTGTACCCCGTCCATGACAGCCGCACCGACGAGCTGCTGCGGGGCACGGCGGAGTATCTGGACGCCGTCAACCGTGTCCGGGCCGCCCGGGATCAGCTCCGTGCCGCCATGGACGAGGATGTCCGCCAGTGGCACGACGAGGTGCAGGAGAACCGCCTCCGGGCCCAGGAAAACCGGGAGAAGCTCCAGGAGAAGCTGACCCAGCTCCGTCAGCGGATCGACCGGTATCTGTAAAAAAGCTTGCGGTATGGGCCGCGTTATGATACCATAAAGATATCCCGCCCGCTTCCGGGCATTGATTCAAAAGGAACAAATACATATGAATATAAAAATTTCCGCAGACAGCACCTGCGACCTGTCCCCCGAGCTGATCGCGCACTATGACATCGGCATCTCGCCCCTGTACATCGTCCGGGACGGCGAATCCCTGGTGGATGGCGTGGACATCACCCCCGACGAGATCTACGCCCATGTAGAGAAGGGCGGCAGCATGTGCTCCACGGCGGCGGTGTCGGTGTACGACTATGTGGAGTTCTTCCGCAAGGAGCTGGAGAGCGCCGACGCGGTGGTGCACTTCCACATCTCCGGCGAGATGTCCGCCTGCTATCAGAACGCCTGCATCGCGGCGACGGAAGTGGGCAATGTCTACCCCGTGGACGCCCGCAATCTCTCCACCGGCATCGGATTGCTGGTGCTGGAGGCGGCGGAGCTGGCCCAAAAGGGCGAGCTGACCGCCCAGGAGATCCAGGAGCGGATGAACCAGCGGCGTGAGTTGCTGGACGTCAGCTTCGTGGTGGAGCAGTTGGGCTATCTCCGCAAGGGCGGCCGCTGCTCCAGCGTGGCGGCTCTGGGCGCCAATGTGCTGTCCCTGCGGCCCTGCATCCAGGTGAAGGACGGCAAGATGGGCGTGGGCAAGAAGTACCGGGGCGCCTATCAGAAGTGCCTGCTGCAATACGTGAAGGAGCGCCTGGAGGGCCACGACGACATCGACCTCCACCGCATTTTCATCACCGAGTCCGGCGGCTTCACACCGGAGGAGGTGGCCCAGGTGGCCGAGGCGGTGCGGAGCTATCAGCCCTTTGAAGAGGTGCTGCACACCCGCGCCGGCTGCACGGTCTCCAGCCACTGCGGTCCCCGCACGCTGGGAATCCTGTACTTCCACACGAAATGACAAAAAGAACACCCCCGCGAAGAACACCCCCCGCGGGGGTGTTCTTTTTGCGGTATAAGGGACGGTATCCCTCTGGCGGGGGAGGGTATCGGCGGCCCGCACGGTATACGCCGACATGTTCGGTAAACGGCGGGGCGTCGGGGACGCCGCCCCCTACAACCTTTCACGCAAAAGAGGACGCCAAAAAAGGCGTCCTCTTTTGCTGTTATTCCGGTTCTCTTAGCGCCACGGCCTCCTCGGTGAAGGGGGTGTCCTGCAGATCCAGCAGCTTGGTGGTCAGCAGGCGGGAGAAGTTGGTCATCACCCCTGTGGACAGCACGAAGCTGTTCACGTCCGCCTGATCCGCCGTGTCCGCCGCCAGAAGCTGGGCGGCCATGCCCTCCACCATGGATACGAAGATCCGGGCCGAGTCGGTGTACTGCTCCACAAAGGCCTCGTAGGTCTTTTTGACCTCCTCCTCCGTCAGCCCGTTGGGCAGGATCTTCTGGATCTCCGACATGGTCAGGCTCTGCTTCAAGGCACAGATCATGATGAGATAGGCGATGTGGATGCGGTTATACTTCTTCTTTTCCGGCGCGGGCATCAGCTTCATGCGCACATAGTTGTTGATGGCGCTGGTGGTGATGATCTGCTCCTCCTTCTCCTTCCTGGGCAGGAAGGGGAGGTAGCGGCTCAGCAGCGTCAGCACCTGATCCATATAAAGGCCCAGCGTGGGGATCTGCTCCCAGGTGGGCAGGCGATAGTGCTGCAGATAGTGGCTCCACCGCCGCAGCTTGCCGGCCACCAGCCGGGAATCGTATTTTTCGTGCATGTGTCTCCCTCTCTCCGGATGCGTATTTACCAGAAGTATAACACATACTGTGAAAAATGACAAGTCAAACCGCGCCACGGTATTGACATGTCTCAAAAAGTCGATATAATAATATGCATCATTAGATACAAACGAGGTATTCATTATGTCCTTTGCCATCTCCACCGATACTTCCGCCAATCTGCCCACCGCGGAGCTGCAATGGCACCAGTTATACCTGCTGCCCTTTTCCTATATTGTCGACGATGTCGAGCACCAGTGCCTCGACCTGACCGCCTTTGACGGCGACGCCTACTATGAAATGCTGCGCCATACCCCCGCCAGCACCTCCATGATCTCCATGGATCAGTACCGCCGGTTGTGGGAGCCCCTGCTGCAGGAGGGCCAGGACGTGCTGCATGTGGGCATGTCCTCCGGCATCAGCGGCGCGTACCAGTCGGCGGTGATGGCCGCCCGTGAGCTGCGTGAGGCGTATCCCGATCGCCGCCTGGTGGTGTTCGATACCCGCGCCGCCTCGCTGGGCGAGGGCATCCAGGTGCTCCACGCCGCCACCTGCCGCGAGGCGGGCTATACCCTGGACGAGACGGTGCGTGAGCTGACGGAGCTGCGTCCCCGCATCCGCCAGATCTTCACCGTGGACGACCTGATGCACCTGCGCCGGGGCGGCCGCGTGTCCGCCGTGTCCGCCGCCGTGGGCACCGCGCTGCGGATCAAGCCCCTGCTGAAGGGGGACGAGGCGGGCCGCATCGTGGTGTTCGGCAAGGTGCAGGGCCGCAAGCGTTCCGTCCGGGCTCTGGCCGACAACTTCGCCGCCAATGCCGAGCTGCTGGGCCGCTGGCCCGTGGGCATCGCCCACGCCGGATGCCGGGACGAGGCCCTGGCCCTGGCCGCCATGCTGAAGGTGCATGACCCCAAGGCCCGTATCATCGTGGTGGACTACGAGCCCGTCACCGGCAGCCATGTGGGCCCCGGCGCGCTGGCCATGTTCTATGTGGCCAAGGAGCCGTGGCCTTCGGCTATTTGCTGAACATCTGCCGCCTCTCTCCGGCGGACTTTGTGCGTCCTGCCCATAGACACGGCCCCAGGGATAAGCCTATAATAACAGTAGACTTTTGAAAGGGAGAAAACATCGTATGATGCTTCGCGCCTGTTGTGATAGCTGTCTGTCCATGTGTTGCATGGGCACGCTTCGCTGTGCGCTGGAAGGTCATACGGTTTCCCACCGCGTCGAGAAATAGGCGCGGAAGGTGTGTTGATTCACGCAGAGGGTGTATGAGCTTCATACACCCTCTGTTTTTTTGCGCATAGCATGAGACGAATGAAAAAAAGATCATTATAGAGAAAAGAAAGGACAGATCTTATGGCCATCTATCATTCCGTATCCCAGCTTGTGGGCAATACCCCCCTGCTGAGCGTGGACAACTACGGCCGCCGGCGTCAACTGGACGCCGCCATCCTGGTAAAGCTGGAGCGCTTCAACCCCGCGGGAAGCGCCAAGGACCGCGTCGCCCTGGAGATGCTGGATCAGGCGGAGGCCACCGGCGCGCTGCAGCCCGGCGGCACCGTCATCGAGCCCACCTCCGGCAATACCGGCATCGGCCTGGCGGCCATGGCCGTGGCCCGGGGCTATCACGTGATCCTCACCATGCCCGCCTCCATGAGCGCCGAGCGCCGTGCGCTGCTGAAGGCCTACGGCGCGGAGCTGGTGCTGGTGGCGGAGGGCGGCATGGCCGGTGCCGTGGCCAAGGCGGAGGAGCTGGCCGCCTCCATCCCCAACAGCTTCATCCCCGGCCAGTTCGATAACCCCGCTAACCCCGCCGCCCACTATAAGACCACCGGCCCGGAGATCTGGCGGGATACCGAGGGCCATGTGGACATCTTCGTGGCGGGCGTGGGCACCGGCGGCACCATCAGCGGCACCGGCCGCTATCTGAAGGAGCAAAACCCCAACGTCCGTATCGTGGCGGTGGAGCCCGCCGCCTCGCCCCTGCTGAGCCAGGGCCACGCGGGCCCTCACGGCTTGCAGGGCATCGGTGCCAACTTCGTCCCCGGCAACTATGACGCCAGCCTGGTGGACGAGATCGTCACCGTCACCGACGAGGACGCCTATCACACCGGCCGCCTGCTGGCCCGTACCGAGGGTATCATGGCCGGCATCACCTCCGGCGCGGCCCTGTGGGCCGCCGATGAGCTGGCCCGCCGCCCCGAGAACAAGGGCAAGACCATCGTGGCTCTGCTGCCGGACGATGGCAGCCGTTACCTGTCCACACCCCTTTGGTCGGAGGAATAATCATGTACGAGGATCATATCTGCACCGCGGCCAAGATCATGGCCGAGACCATGAAAAACGCCGATATCCCCATGTATGGCGCGCGCCTGCGCCTGCCGGAGCGCAAGGCCATCATCGCCCTGCTGAAGGAGATGCGCCAGCTGCTGTTCCCCGCCTACTTCGGCGACCCCGCCCTGATGACCCTGGCGGCGGCGGACTACGCCGCGCTGCTGCTGGAGCGGATCGAGACCGGCCTTGCCAAGCAGATCGCCCTGGCCCTGCCGGTGGAGCAGGAGGATCAGGCGCCCCGCATCGCCCGGGAGGTGGTGGATCAACTGCCCCGCATCCAGAAGCTGCTGCTGACGGATATCGACGCCATCTTTGACGGCGACCCCGCCGCCCAGAACCGGGAGGAGATCGTCCTGGCCTATCCGGGCCTGTTCGCCATCTTCGCCTACCGGGTCAGCCACGAGCTGTACCTGCGCCATGTGCCCACCATCCCCCGCATGATGTCCGAGTATGCCCACAGCCGCACCGGTATCGACATCCACCCCGGCGCACAGATCGGCAGCTACTTTTTCATCGACCACGGCACCGGCATCGTGGTGGGCGAGACCACCGTCATCGGCGACCATGTGAAGCTGTACCAGGGCGTGACACTGGGCGCCCTCAGTCCCCGGGGCGGCCGCGCCCACAGCAGCGGCAAGCGCCATCCCACCGTGGGCGACGGCGCCACCATCTACTCCGGCGCCTCCATCTTCGGCGGCGAGACCACCATCGGCGAGAACGCCGTGGTAGGCGGCAACGCCTTCCTGACCGAGTCGGTGGCGGACAACGCCCGCGTGGTGATCCGGCCCCCCGAGACCATCATCCACAATTTATAAGAAAAGGGAGGCCGACGGCCTCCTTTTTTCCTGTCCCGGCATATTCCTCTGTCCGTTCTGCCATACTAAACGGCGAAAAGTCGGGGAGGGGCTGAAACATTTTGCCGTCCTCGTGCGTCTTTACCATAGATTGACAGATTGACAAATGAGGCTGCCTCATGTATGCTGGAAAAAAGCGAAACAGGCAGCCTGCGCGAAAGGAAACCATTATGGCAGAATTACTCGTCAATACCGGGGCCGTCCTGGCCAACTACCGGCGCTATGCCGGCGGTGGTCAGGTGATCCCCGTTCTCAAGGGCAACGGCTACGGCCTGGGCGCACAGCAGCTGCGCGGGCTGCTGGCGAAGGAGGGCGTCACCCTGTTCGCCTGCGCCGCCGTGGAGGAGGCGCTGGAGCTGGCACAGCCGGACACGGAGCTGCTGCTGATGAGCTGCGTCCACGATCCGACGCTGCTGCGCGCCCTGCTCCAGCGGCGGGTGATCCTCTCGGTGGAGAGCCTGGCCCAGGCTCAGGCCATCGACGCCCTGCATATGGACGCCCGGATCCACTTGGCGGTGGACACCGGCTTTGGTCGCTTCGGCTTCCTGCCGGAGCAGGTGCAGGACATGAAGCGGGTCTTTGACCTGCCCAACGTGAAGGTGCAGGGCATCTATTCCCACTTCCGCGGCCCTGCCGCCGCCCTGGCGCAGTTCGCCCGGTTCAGCCGGGTGCTGCTGGAGCTGGACGGCTATCCCGTGGGGCTGCGCCACATCGCCGCCACCCATACGGCGGACGTGCCCCAGTACCGCCTGGACGCGGTACGCATCGGCTCCGGCCTCACCGGCATCGGCGGCGGCACCCCGGCGGCTACGCTGCAGGCCGCCGTATGCACCGTGCACCGCCTGAAGAAGGGCGACCGGGTGGGCTATGGCGACGCCCTGCTGCGCCGGGATACGGAGATCGCCGTCCTGGATGTGGGCACAGCGGACGGCGCGTTCACCTACCGCTACCGGGGCCTCCGGGCCTGCTGGCAGCAGCGGAAACGCTGGGTCACCATCAACGGCACCCGCGTCCCGGTCATCAGCCCACCGGGCATGACCCATACCCTGGTGGATGTGACGGGCCTTGGCTGCCGCCCCAGCGACGTGGCGGTGATCCCCCACGACCTGGTGCTGACCAGCCCCAGCGTCCCCCACCGGTATACAGAGGAATGAAAAAAGCGCCGCGGACGGCTGTCCGCGGCGCTTTTTTGCAATAAGTTATAGCCCCCAGATGATCATTTCCCGGATCAGCAGGATCTCCGCCAGCAGGCAGAAGGCCGCGAACACGAAGAAGATCCCGCCGCCGATCAGGGGCTTGCGGGGCTTATCCTCCCGGATCAGGTCAGGCCGCTTGGGGTCGTAATACCCCGTCACCTGCCGTCCCACGCCCTTATTGCTGCCCCAGTCCTGGTTGCTGGAATAGGTGTAGGTCTTGCCGTCCACTGTGTACTCATAGGTGGGCAGATGAACCGTATACCGGGCCAGCCGGCTGGTGCCGTCCTCCTGATCCTCCCAGCGTTCCACGTTCTCTTCCCGCAGATCCACCACCGTCATGGTGGCGGTGCCGGTATACCGCTGCTTGTCGTCCTCGTAAGCCTTGATGGCGCCCTTTCGATTGCGGAGTCCCAGCCATATCATCAGCGCACACACCACGGCCAGGATCAATGCGGGGATCAGATTTTCCATAGTCTCTCCTCCAAAAGATAGAATCGGGTTCCCTGTAAGATCAGTGTACCGTAAAATTCCCGCCCGGTCAACCGCCTGCGGCAAAAAAAGGACGTGCCCCGGGGGGACACGTCCTTTTTCGCGGTATGTCACTTCTGGATGGCGCTGAAGAAGCCCATCATCTCGTCGGTGTGATCCTCCACATAGCTGGTGAAGGTCACCACGCAGATGTACTGCTCCACCGGGATGCAGACCTGCAGGGACCGGGCGGGGAAGCCGTTGTAGACGGCGGTGGTCAGGATGCTGCTGTACTCGCTGCCCAGAAAGCTGGTGGTCTGGGCGGCGGAGGTCACGTCCTCCATACCGTCGATGCTCTCATAGGCGGCGGTGGCCTGGGCGATGCCCTCGGTCAGAAAGGCGTCCATGTCGATGGCGGTCTTGCCGTCTGTCACCTTGTCCACGGTGATGCTGACCCACTGGCGTCCGTCCTCGGTCATCAGATACATGTCCTGTACCTGGCTGCCCGCCTCCAGCCGCTGGCGCATCTCCGCCACCAGCGCCTCGTCCGTCATGCTGTCCAGGGCGATGTCGTTCAGCGCGGCGATCTCCTCGTCGCTGAGATAGCTGTACGTCTCCGGCGCGGTGCACGTCAGACCCAAAAAGTCACTGGTATACGTCTGGCCCTCCACGCTGCCCCGCTGGAAGGACTTCTGCCCGGCGGCGCAGGCCGTCAGCAGCAGCGCCAGCACCAACAGCATGGCGGGAAATGTTACTCGTTTCACGGGGGTTCCTCCTTTGTCTGCGCGCCGGCCCACAGGGCCGATGCGCGGTGCATATGAAAGAATTATAGTGCAAAACAGCCTTTCCGTCAAGTGAACAGTATTTTCCATGATATTTTTAAGAAGAAAAGGGGCCGAAAGGCCCCTTTTTCTTCTTTTATATGATCTCCGGCACAACGATCTCGCCGCTGCCGCCGCAGTATTTCTCCGTCTCCGCGATGAGCTTGCGGGCGGTGTCCCACAGCAGCTCGTCGGGGGTGGCCTTGTTGCCCTGCACGATGTAGAAAACGTTTTTCGCCGTCTCCTCCACCGCCGTCTTGTTCACCTGCCGGATCTCCAGGCGGCACAGCACCTCGTTGCTGTCGTCGCAGTAGCTGTACTCGTGGGGCGCGACGGGGATGGGCTCGGTCTGGCCCAGGGGCACGAACCGCTCGGTGCCGTCGGTAAAGCGCAGCGTCACGTTGCCGTCCACCTTGTCGATGTTGTGGGCGCCCAGTGCCAGCTTGCTCTCCAGCGACAGCAGGTTGTAGATGTCCACCGCCGTGTTGATGTAGAACATGTCACCCTGGTTCTTCTTCAGCAGCTTGATGAGGTTCTCGCTGGCGGGGATGTTCTTCCGCCGCTTCACGCCCGTCTCGTCGTGAAGGATGTTGAAGCCCTCCAGCACCAGGTCGGCGTGTACGTCCAGTTCCGCGTACTGCGCATAAAGCTCGTGGAGCTTCTGGGTGCGATAGGCCTTCCACTCGTCGGACTCCACCGTGTTGTCCATGCCGCGGATCACGGGGAACAGGATCTTCACGCCTGCGTCCAGCACGGCCTGCTGTACGAAAAATTTCATAGTCAGCGTCCTCCTCTCTCAGTGACCCAGCGCCTGATCCAGATCGGCGATGATGTCGTCGGCGTCCTCCAGACCCACCGACATGCGGATCATGCCGTCGGTGATGCCCGCCGCCTCACGTACCTCCTTGGGGATCATGGTGTGGGTCATGGCCGCCGCCTGCTCCACCAGCGTCTCCGTATCGCCCAGGGATACCGCCAGGGTGCACAGCTTCAGGCTGTTGATGAACTTCTTGCCGGCCGCCAGACCGCCCTTCACGTCGAAGGTGATCATGCCGCCGCCGCCCCGCATCTGCTTCTTGGCGATGTCGCACTGGGGGTTGGACTCCAGGAAGGGATAGCGCACCGTCTCGATACGGGGATCGGCCTCCAGCCACCGGGCGATTTTCAGGGCGTTTTCGTTGTACTGCCGCATGCGGACGCCCAGGGTCTTGATGCCCCGGCAGATCAGGAAGGCGGTGAAGGGTGCCATCACCGCACCGAAGTGCATCAGCGTGCCCAGACGGCACTGGCGCAAAAACTCGGTGTCGTTGGAGATCACCGCGCCGCCCAGCAGGTCGCCATGACCGCCGATGTACTTGGTCAGGCTGTGGATGACCACGTCCACGCCCAGATCCAGGGGATTGGTGTTGTAAGGGGTGGCGAAGGTGTTGTCCACAAAGACCTTCACGCCGTGGCGGTGGGCGATCTCGGCCACCTCCGCCAGATCCACCAGGATCATGGTGGGGTTGGCGGGGGTCTCCACATAGATGACCTTGGTGTTGGGCTTGATCAGGGGCTCCAGCTCCTCCAGATGATCGGCCCGGAAGGAGTCGTGCTCGATGCCGAACCGGGGCAGCCAGTCGCTGGTGATGTCCTCGGTGCCGGAGTACTTGGCCTTGGTGAAGATGACGTGGTCGCCGCATTTCAGCGCCGCGAACAGCGCACCGGCCACCGCGCCCATGCCGGAGGCATAGGACACCGCGCCCTTGCCGTGCTCCAGCGCCGCCAGCTTCTGCTCCATGTAGTCCAGGGACGGGTTGGTGATGCGGCTGTAGGCGAAGCTCTCGGCGTAGTCGCTGCACGCCTCCACGGCGTCGTCGGTGGAATCGAAATAGAAGGTAGAGGTCTGATAAATGGGCGGGATCAGGGAACCGTAGGGATCCCGGGGCTCACCGGCGTGAACCTCCACGGTGTCGAATTTTACGTTCTCCGGCTGAAAATCCGGATGCTTCATGATCAACTGGCTCATAGCGCACCCCCATAAAAAATATGCTGACAGGCAGCTTGTTTTCTTGCCTGTCAGCATATCACATTTTTCGTCAGGAGGGAAATACCGGGTAGTTATGACGCCCCATAGGAAAAAGCTTTAGCCCTCCTGTGCGCCCAACTGCCGGGTCATGCAGTCCAGAAAAGCCCGCTCGATGGGCCGCAGGGCCTTGCCCCGGATGCCGATCCAGCCGATGTCCACCCGGTCGTCGGTGTCGATGGGCACGCAGGCCACCTCCTGTGCCAGCCGGGGCGAGATGACGCCGGTGCCCACGTCATAGGCGTTGCAGCTCCGCATCAGCGCCGTACTGACGTACAGGTCGCTGATGTACACCACCTTCCTGGGATAGAAGTTGGGCAGCATCATCTCCTCCGAGAAAAAGCCGGGGGAATCGGCGTTCTGCTCATACACGATGCAGTGGTAGTCCATCAGCTCCTCCGGCGTCACGAGCGCCCGCTTTGCCAGCGGGTGCTCTACGGAGAGAAAGGCGTGGGGCGCGGCCTGGGTCACGGCGTGGAACTCCAGGTTGTTGTCCTCCAGCACCTTCATCATGTGGCGGCGGTTCACGTCCGACAGGAAGATGACGCCCAGGTCGCTGTACTGCTTGGCCACGTCGTCGATGACGACCCCGGTCTGGGTCTGGTTCAGGCCCAGGGTGTACCGGTCGGCGTCCAGGCCGTCCACGAACTCCTCGAAGGCGCTGACCACAAAGTCGTAGTGCTGGCTGCTGACGAAGAAGGAGGGCTTCGGCCCCTCGGCGTCGCTGTGGAAGTATTCGCTGATGTAGTCGGCGTCCCGCAGCAGGCGGTTGCTGAGCTTCAGCAGCTCCCGCCCCTCATTGGTGATGGCGATGCCGGTGGAGGAGCGGGTGAAGATGGTGATGCCCAGCTCCTCCTCCAGCGCGTTCACCAGGTTGCTGATGCTGGGCTGTGAGACGTACAGCTTCTGGGCGGCCCGGCTGAAGGAGCCGCATTTTTCCACCATAGAGACGTATTTCAGCTGCTGTAAGGTCATGACGGCTCCTCCTTAAACCTGCAGGTCGCGGCCCGCGGCCTTGGTGTGGGTCTGCATGGCGCTGCGGGCGGCCCGGCTGTCCTGCTGCTCGATGGCCTTGAGGATGATGGTGTGGGTGTCCAGGATCCGGCGGCCCAGATCCACCCGGCCCGCCTCGCTGAGGGTCAGCATCTTCTTGCGCAGCGTCTCCTTCTCCACGTTGCCCAGCACCTCGGTGACGATGATGGCCACCCGGTTGGCGCTGGCCCGGGCCAGCAGACTGTGGAACCGCACGTCCAGCTCGATGAACCGCGCGTAGTCCGCCAACGACTGCTCCGCCTCCGCCACGCACTGGCGCAGCTCGGACAGATCGGCCTCCGTGCGCCGCTTGGCGGCCCAGGCGGCAATGGTGGAGTCGTTGCGCTGCCGGTACTCATTCAGCTCCGAGAGGGACACCTGGCTGAGCTGGATCATGTCCTTCAGCGGCTCCTCGGCGGCGTGGAGACTCAGCTCCTGCACCACCGCACCGGAGGCGCCCTGGGTGGAGGTGACGTAGCCGCCCTGCTCCAGCCGCTTCAGCGCCTCACGGATGGTGGGGCGGCTGCGCTGCAGCTCCGCCATCATGGCCCGCTCCGAGGGCAGCCGGTCGCCGGGCTTCAGCGCGCCGGAGGTGATCAGGGCGCGGAGCTGCTCGTAAATATCGTCGCTGGCCCGCTTGGCGGGATCCAGCTGAATGTGCAGTTCATGGGCTTCCATGGGTGCGCCTCCTTTGTTCAACAAGGTAAAAGTATAGCAAAACCGGGCCGGAACGTCAAGAAATACGGTGCATAAAGGGGGCGCTCCGGGTACATAAACCGCCTTTATGGGGGTAAAAAACAGGCTGTTGCAAGGACAGCCTGTTTTTTGAGGGAGGAACCTCTTATTTCGCAGCCTTGGCAGCCTTGATGGACTCGATCAGCTCGGGGACGACCTTGAACAGGTCGCCGGTGATGCCGTAATCGGCAACCTCGAAGATGGGAGCGGTCTCGTTCTTGTTGACGGCGATGATGCACTCGGAATCCTGCATGCCAGCCTTGTGCTGGATGGCGCCGGAGATGCCCAGCGCAACATAGACCTTGGGATGGACGGTCTTGCCGGTCTGGCCGACCTGATGGTCAGCGGAGATCCAGCCGGCGTCCACGCAGGCGCGGGAGGAACCCACGACGCCGCCCAGGACCTCAGCCAGCTCCTCGGCCAGCTTGATGCCCTTCTCCACGTCCTTGGAGATACCACGGCCAACGGACACGATGAAGTCAGCGCCGATCAGGTCGACCAGCTTCTTGGCGGCCTTGACGGTCTCGGTGACCTCGGTGTGGATGTCAGCAGCAGCCAGCTCAAAAGCGGGATGCAGGATCTCCACGTTCTTCTTGCACTCGCGCTTCTTCATAACGCCGGGGCGAACGGTGGCCATAGCGGGACGGAAGCGGGGGCAGATGATGGAGGCCATCAGATGGCCGCCGAAAGCGGGACGGGTCATCTTCAGGTCGCGATCCACGGGATGGGGCTCACGGTTGATCATGACGGTGCCCAGCTTCTCGATACGCTCGGCGGGCAGAGTGGAAGCTTCCTTCAGGAAGTTCTTGTAGTTGGGCATGTCGATGTCCAGGTGGGTGCAGTCGGCGCACAGACCGGTGTGCAGACGGGCTGCGCAGCGGGGCGCCAGGTCACGGCCGATGTTGGAAGCGCCGAACAGCAGCACTTCGGGCTTGATCTCCTCCACGGCCTCCACGATCACCTTGGTATAACCATCGGTGGTGTAGTCCTTCAGCAGGGGAGAATTGTACACATAAACCTTATCCGCGCCGTACTCGCCCAGCTCAGCGGCGATGCCGTCCACGTTGTCGCCCAGCAGGATGCCGCACAGCTCAACGCCCAGCTCGTCGGCCAGCTTCCGGCCCTCGGAGATCAGTTCAAAGGTGGTGGGCATCATCACGCCCTGACGCTGCTCGCAGAACACCCATACGTTCTTGAACGCGCCGATATCAGCACTATTAAAAGCCATTTTCTTATCTCCTTTCCCTTAGATGATGTGCTTGGCCGCCAGAATGCCAGCCAGCTTGTCGGTGGTATCCTTACCGTCACCTTCCAGCATCGTGCCGGCGCCCTTCTGGGGGGGCGTAAAGGAGGTCAGAATGTTGGTGGGAGAACCAGCCAGACCGATGGTGCTCTTGTCGATCAGGGGATGATCCTTCAGGGTCTCGTAGGTCATGGTGACCAGGGGCTTGCTGTAAGCCTCGAAGGCGCCGCCCACGGACAGATAACGGGGCTGATTCAGCTCCTTGATGCAGGTGATCATGCAGGGGGTGTTCACCTTGACGGTCATGTAGCCATCCTCCAGGATGCGCTTCACGGTCAGGGTGTTGCCGTCCTTCTTGATCTCACCGGCATAGGTGATCTGGGGCAGATGCAGCTTCTCAGCGATCTGGGGACCAACCTGGGCGGTATCACCGTCGATGGCCTGACGGCCAGCCAGGATGATATCGTCAGCCTCAACACCGTAGGTGTCGATGGCGGCGGCGATGATCTGGGAGGTAGCGTAGGTATCGGAGCCGCCGAACTCGCGGGCGGTCACCAGGACGCCTTCGTCCACGCCCATGGCCATCAGCTCACGCAGCATGCCTTCTGCGGGAGGAGGACCCATGGTGAAAGCGATGACCTTGCAGCCCAGCTCGTCCTTCAGGGACAGGGCAGCCTCGACGGCGTTCAGGTCGTCGGGGTTGATGATGGTCTGCATGGAAGCACGGTCCAGAGTACCATCGGGATTCACGGCCACCTTACCGGAGGTATCGGGGACCTGCTTAACAGTAACTAAAATTTTCATTTTTCCTTTTACCTCCTGACTTACTTAACGCCCAGATGGCTGGAGATGACCATACGCTGCACCTCGGAAGTGCCCTCGTAGATCTCGGTGATCTTCGCGTCGCGCATCATGCGCTCCACGGGATACTCACGGGTGTAGCCGTAACCACCGAACAGCTGGACGGCGCGGCGGGTCACATCGGAAGCCATTTCCGCGGCGAACAGCTTTGCCATGGAAGAGTAGAAGCCGCAGTTGGGGTCGCCCACGTCCTTGGCCTTGGCGGCGCGGTACACCAGCAGCTGGGCCGCGTCGGCGCGGGTCTTCATATCCGCCAGCTGGAACTGGGTGTTCTGGAACTGGCTCAGACGCTTCTTGAACTGCATACGCTCCCTGGTGTAGGCGATGGCCTCGTCAATGGCGCCCTCGCCGATGCCCAGAGCCTGGGCCGCGACGCCTACGCGGCCGCCGTCCAGCGTGCCCATGGCCACCTTGAAGCCCTTGCCCTCCTGGCCCAGCAGGTTCTCCTTGGGGACGATGCAGTCCTCGAAGATCAGGTCGGAGGTGGCGCTGCCGCGGATGCCCATCTTCTTCTCATGCTTGCCGATGGAGAAGCCCTTGAAGCCCTTCTCCACGATGAAGGCGGAGATGCCGTGGTTGCCCTTGGTGCGGTCGGTCATGGCGAACACCACGAAGGTGTCGGCCTCGGTGGCGTTGGTGATAAAGCACTTGGTGCCGTTGAGAACGTAGTGGTCGCCCTCCAGCACGGCGATGGTCTGCTGTCCGGAGGCGTCGGAACCGGCGTTGGGCTCGGTCAGACCGAAAGCGCCCAGCTTGCATCCGCTGAGAAGATCAGGCAGATACTTCATCTTCTGCTCCTCGGTGCCGTAGGCGTAGATGGGATAGCAGCACAGGGACGTGTGGGCACAGATGATAACGGAGGTGGTGCCGCAGGTCTTGGCGATCTCCTCCACGGCCATGGCGTAGGCCAGATTGTCGCCGCCGGCGCCGCCGTACTTCTTGGGGAACGGGATGCCCAGCAGGCCCAGCTTTGCCAGCTTGGGGATGGTCTCGCTGGGGAAGCGTTCTTCTTCGTCGATCTCCTGCGCCAGAGGCTTTACCTCGTTCTGGGCGAATTCGCGGTACATCTTGCGGAGCATCTCATGCTCCCTGGACAGCGTGAAATCCATTTTGTATTCTCCTTTTTTCTGCTTTCTTCAACAGGAAAATTCGGAAACAGGGTTTGCTTTCCCTTCCGTTTTATGAGGCTATCTTATCAAATCTCAAAAACGATTGCAACATGATTTTCCGATATGCGGAAAACTAAATAAACAAATATTGCGAATTTCTTTTGTGCATCTCGTCAATTTTGCCTTGAATCCCCGACGATTCCCGCTTATTTTGCCGGTCTATACGGGTTAAATTCCGATTCTGGTATAAAATATATGTCGAATTCTGTGAAATGTCTGATAATTAACTTTCCGTTTTTATTTTCCTGTTTTTCGTATTTTTATATTGAATTTTGGAAATATTCATGGTACAATAGGCCCAACAGGAAAAGAATAAGAAAGGAAACAAGTCATGAACAACAATTTGTACATGTCCACGCTGTTGAAGGCGTTCGACATTTTGGACTGTTTCGATGACGACCGGCAGGAGATCGGGATCTCTGACATCTCCGCCAAGGTGGGCTTGCCCGTCAGTTCCGTACACCGTATCATTCAGAGTCTGGAGTTCGAGGGACTGCTGTCCCAGAACCAGGAGAGCAAGAAGTACGCTCTGGGCAGCAAGATGCTGACCTACTCCCGGAAGTGCGGCCAGTACCAGCGGTATCAGCAGATCGCCGCCAAGTATGTGGACGAGCTGTGCCGCGTCACCGAGGAGAACGTGAACCTGGCCACCTGCTCCGGCGACCAGATCACCAACGTGTATACCGCCGAGACGCACTTCGTCCTGCGGCCCAACTTCCCCCTGTACAGCCCCTTCCCTGTCCACTGCACCGGCACCGGCCGCGTGTTCCTCTGCCACATGAGCGAGGCGGCCCAGAAGTGGGTCTACGAGAACAACGCCGATGCCATCGGCATGACCCAGGAGGAATTTCTGGCGCTGCTGCGCAAGGCCAAAAAGGACGGCTATGCCCGGGACGATCAGGCCTTCAACGCGGGCTTGCGCTGCGTGGCCGCGCCCATCTATCTGGGCGGCGGCAAGCTGCTGTTCGCCCTGTCCATCTCCGCCCCCACCGCCCGAATGGACGACGCCGCCTACGAAAACGCCCGCAAGCTGGTGCTGAAGTACGCGGAGCTGATCTCTCAGGAGATCCAATCCATCGAATTCCGATTCTGAGCCCCTACGTTTGAGTTAAGAGAGGAGTTACCGATCATGAAACACACTTCCCTGAAGAATCTGGTGCTGTCCGCCATGTTCCTGGCCGTCGGCATCGTGCTGCCCTTCTTTATCGGACAGATCCCCGCCATCGGCAAGATGCTGCTGCCCATGCATATCCCCGTACTGCTGTGCGGCCTGATCTGCGGCTGGCAGTGGGGCCTGGGCGTCGGTTTCGTGCTGCCGCTGCTGCGCTCGCTGCTGTTCGGCTTCCCGGCCATGTATCCCAACGCCGTCGGCATGGCCTTTGAGCTGGCCGTCTACGGCCTGGTCATCGGCTATCTGTACGCTCACAGCAAGTGGCAGTGCGTCAAGGCCCTCTATAAGTGCCTGATCCCCGCCATGATCGCGGGCCGCCTGGTGTGGGGCGCGGTGATGATCGTGCTGATGGGCCTGGGCGGCAGCGCCTTTACCTGGCAGCTGTTCCTGGGCGGCGCGCTGCTGAACGCGCTGCCCGGCATCGCGCTGCAGCTTATCCTGATCCCCGCCGTGATGGTGCTGCTGGATCGGACGAAGCTGGTGCGGTTCTATCAGCCTGAGCCCGTGCCCGAGCAGGCGGTATGACCGACCGCGACTATACCCGGCTGGTGCTGGCCATCTGGGGAAAGCTCCTGCGGCGGGGCCGGATCATCGTGGCCGTCGACGGGCGGTGCGGCTCCGGCAAGACCACGCTGGCGGCACGGCTGGAAAAGGATCTGCGCTGCGCCGTGTACCACATGGACGATTTCTTCCCCCGGCCCGAGCAGCGGACGGAGGAGCGGCTGTCCCAGCCCGGCGAGAACGTGGATCACGAGCGGTTTCTGGAGGAGGTGCTGCTGCCGCTGCAGGGCACGCGGCCTGTCACCTACCGGCCCTATCTCTGCGCACGGCAGCAGCTGGGCGAGCCGGTGACGGTGGCGCCCAACCGGCTGACCGTTGTGGAGGGCTCCTATTCCTGCCACCCCGCCCTGTGGGACTACTACGACCTGCGGGTGTTCCTGACCGTGGACCCGGAGGAGCAGCTGCGGCGCATCGAAAAGCGCAGCGGCCCGGAGAAGGTCCGGCAGTTCCGCGACCGGTGGATCCCCTTCGAGGAGGCATATTTCCGGGCCTATGACGTACAGGCCCGGTGTGACCTGGCGCTGTGAAACGCAAAAAACGCATAAAAAAATGACACGCGTTTCGCGTGTCATTTTTGCGTGGATAGGGGCGAACGGTCAGCGGTGGAAGTTGGTGTTGATGGTGGGCTCCTTCTCCGGCAGGCCGAACTGCTCCTTGCCCAGCCGGATGCTCTTCATCAGGAAGGCCATGTTGCGGCCCAGCGTCCGCATGGTCTGCAGACCCTCCTGATCCTGCATCACCTCCTCCGGCGTGTTGCCGTACACCATGTTCCAGTACTGGCTGCTGGCGATGGGCATGCCGCAGATGGTGAAGTACTTGTTCAGCGCGTCGAAGGTGGCGGTGTTGCCGCCCCGGCGGCAGGACACCACCGACGCGCCCACCTTCATGGTCTTGTTGATCCACGGCGTGCTGAAAAACAGCCGGTCCATAAAGGAGATGGCGCCGCCGGCGGGGGAGGCGTAGTACACCGGGGAGCCGATCACCAGGGCATCGGCCTCGTTGAACTTCTGGGCCACCTCGTTCACCAGATCGTCGTGGACGCAGCGGTTGGTCTTTTTGCACACGCCGCAGGCATTGCAGGAGATGTTGGTCCTGCCGGCCTGGATGATCTCCGACTCGATGCCCTCGACCGCCAGCGCTCTGGCCAGCTCCGCCAGGGCGGTATAGGTGCAGCCACTCTCGTGAGGGCTGCCGTTGATCAGCAATGCTTTCATAATGTGTCCTCCTGTTATGATCAGGCACCGGAATAGCGGCACCGTTTGATGTCCACATGGTTCTCGTCCCGGAAGGGGACGCCCTCCCGCCGCAGCAGGAAGCCCTGCTCCGGCCAGTGGGGCGCCAGACGCCCGTCGTGGCCCACCACACGGTGGCAGGGATAGTCGCCGTACAGTCCGGCACTGCTGAGCACCCTGCCCACCAGGCGGGCGTTCCGCTCTCGGCCGATGAGACGGGCAATCTGGCCGTAGGAGGCCACCTGTCCCTCGGGAATTTCGCCCACCACGGCCAGGATCTCGTAGATCAGACGCTCGTCCATGGCGTTACAGGCGCGTCAGCTCCACGGCGGTGCCGTGGGCGCGGAGCAGCCGCAGCAGCTCCTCCGCCTGCAGCCACACGGTGGCGGTGTTGTCGTTGGGGTGTACGCCGATGCGGCCCGGCGGCAGCAGGAATTCCTCGTCCAGATAGAACCGGACGCTGCGGCTCTCGTCATTCAGCAGGCCCAGGGGCGTCACCGAGCCGGGCGTCAGGTGCAGGAACGCCATCAGATCGTTCGCCGAGGCGAAGCTGAGGGGACGGGTGCCGTGGGCCCGGCGGAACTCCTTCAGATCCACCCGCTTGTCACCCCGGACGGTGATCAGATAGTAATTCCGCTTCTTGTCGTCCCGGACGAACAGGTTCTTGGCGTCGTCCTCCGGATAGGGCAGGGCCAGGTCGGCGCACTCCTCCATGTTGTAGACGGCCCTGTGCTCCGTGATCTCAAAGGCCACGCCGTTGGCGCGAAGAAAGTTGTAGGTCTCCTGCTTGTTCATGGCGGGGCTCCTTTCACAGTGGGATGTATCCCGATTATAGGGCGTTTTGCGCCAAAATGCAAGAGGAGGGGCAGCCTGAGCTGCTCCCTCCCGCAAAGCGTGTTATCTCTTTTTCAGCACGCCCATCAGGCCGCGCTTCAGGATCTGACCGCCGGCGGAGATCAGCTGGGACTCGATCTTGGCCGCACGGCGCTCGGCCTTGCGGCGGGCCTCGGCCTCCGCCTTCTCCTGCTGGCGCTCGGCCTTGCGGCGTTCCTCATCGGCCAGCTTCTGCTGGCGGCGGCGGGCCTCGTCCTCCAGCTTCTGCTGGCGCTTGTGCTCCTCGTCGGCCAGCTTCTGCTGCCGCTTCTTGTCGGCCTCCTCTTCCTTCAACCGCTGCTTCTCCGCCTCGGCCTCGGCCTTTTCCCGGGCCTTGCGGTCGGCCTCCTCCTGCTGGGCCAGCTCGGCCTTTTCCGCCTCCTCCGTCAGCACCTCATAGGCGGACAGATTGTCCACGGCGTCGTCGTACTTCTCCATGCCGTCCCGCATCAGCACCTTGGCCCGGGCCATGGGCTCCGGCGCGGCCATCAGGCTCTGGGGGCAGATGATCTTGGTGCGCTGCACCATGGCGGGCACGCCCTCCTCGTCCAGGAAGGAGGTCAGCGCCTCGCCCACGCCCAGTTCCATGATGGCGTCCTCCGCCTGGAAGGCGGGGTTGGCCCGGAAGGCCTGGGCCGCCACCCGGACAGCCTTCAGCTCGGCGGGGGTGTAGGCCCGCAGGGCGTGCTGCACCCGGTTGGAGAGCTGGGCCAGCACGGTATCGGGGATGTCGCTGGGGCTCTGGGTGACGAAGTAGACGCCCACGCCCCGGGAGCGGATCAGCTTCACCGTCTGCTCGATCTTCTGCAGCAGCACGGTGGGCGCGTCCCGGAACAGCATGTGGGCCTCGTCGAAGAAGAACACCAGCTTGGGCTTGTCCATATCGCCCGCCTCCGGCAGGCTCTCAAACAGCTCCGACAGCATCCACAGCAGGAAGCTGGCGTACAGGGTGGGGTTCTGCACCAGCTTGACGCAGTCCAGCACGTTGATCATGCCGTGGCCGTTCTCATCGGTGCGCATCCAGTCGCGGATGTCCAGGGCGGGCTCGCCGAAGAACAGCTCGCCGCCCTGCTGCTCCAGGGGCAGCAGCGCCCGCAGGATGGCCGCCACCGACTGGGGCGTGATGTTGCCGTAGGTCATCATGTACTCGGTGCGGTGCTCGTTGACGTAGGTCAGCATGGCACGCAGATCCTTCAGGTCGATCAGCAGCAGGCCCTTGTCGTCGGCGATGCGGAACACGATGTGCAGGATGCCCTCCTGGGCGGGGGTCAGACCTAGGATCCGGCTGAGAAGCTCCGGCCCCATATCGCTGACGGTGGCGCGGACGGCGTGGCCGCCCTGCTGATAGATATCCCAGAAGGTGGTGGGGTACGCCTTATAGGTAAAGGTGTCCCGGATGCCGAACTTGTCGATGCGCTTCTCCATGCCCTCATTGCTGACGCCGGGGGCGCAGATGCCCGCCACGTCGCCCTTCACGTCGCACAGGAACACGGGCACGCCCGCGTCGGAGAAGGATTCCGCCATCACCTTCATGGTGATGGTCTTGCCGGTACCGCTGGCGCCTGCGATCAGGCCGTGGCGGTTGCACATGTTCAGCGCCATCTCCACCCGCTGGCCGTCCGCCAGACCCATATAGATCCTGCCGTTTTCGTACATATAGCCGTCCTCCAGTATGTATTTGCCTCTATTATACGACAGCGGCCGCCGCCGCGCAAGAAAGAAATGGCGCGCCATGGCTCTGTGCCATCACTTTTGCTTATTCCACATATCCGAAACGGATACTTTACTTATTCTGTCGCCGTGCTTATAATAAAACGTTGTTTATTTGAAAAGCTTATTGTAATACTGTAATATATAGAACAGGAGGCAGCAGCAATGGCAAATTGCGCGATCGTGGGCATCAACTGGGGCGACGAGGGTAAGGGCCGCATGGTGGACTATCTGACGGAGCGGTACGACGTGGTGGTACGGTATCAGGGCGGCGGCAACGCCGGTCACACCGTCATCAACGACATGGGCAAATTCGCCCTGCATCTGCTGCCCTCCGGCATTTTCCGCCAGGGTGTCATGAACATTCTGGGCAACGGCGTGGCCCTGGACTGCGAGAATCTGGTGCAGGAGATGGAGACCCTCCGTGCCGCCGGTGTGTCCATTTCCCCGGAAAACCTGATGGTCAGCAGCCGTGCGTCTCTGCTGCTGCCGTGGCACCGTGAGCTGGACGCCCTGGAGGAGGCCCGCCTGAAGGACAAGAAGTACGGCTCCACCAAGCAGGGCATCGCGCCGTTCTATTCCGATAAGTACCAGAAAAAGACCGTTCAGGCCGGTGAGCTGCTGTATCCCGAACACCTGAAGGCCCACCTGCAGGATCTGCTGGAGTGGAAGAACCTGATCCTCCAGAAGGTCTATGGGGCCAAGGGCTATACCATGGAGGAGCTGGAGCAGTGGCTGGACACCTACGCCGCCCAGGTGCGCCCCTATGTGGCCGACACGGGCCGCTATCTGCGCAGGGCCCAAGACGAGGGCAAGGCCATCCTGTTTGAGGGCCAGCTGGGCGCGCTGCGTGACCTGGACTACGGCATCTATCCCTACACCACCTCCTCCAACACCATCGCCGCCTATGCCCCTGTGGGCGCGGGTCTGCCCACCGCGAAGATCGACGAGGTGGTGGGCGTGGTGAAGGCCTATTCCTCCTGTGTGGGCGAAGGCCCCTTCACCTGCGAGTGGTTCGGCGAGGACGCCGAGAAGCTCCGTGAGGCCGGCGCCGAGTACGGCGCCAAGACCGGCCGTCCCCGCCGCGTAGGCCCCATCGACCTGGTGGCCACCCGCTACGGCGTGGCGGTGCAGGGCGCCACCAACATCGCCCTGACCAAGCTGGACATCCTCAGCTATATGGCCGAGATCCCCGTCTGCGCCGCCTATGAGATCGACGGCCGGATCACCCATGAGTTCCCGTTCCCCGCCGTGCTGGAGCAGGCCAAGCCTGTGATGGAGTACCGTCCCGGCTGGCAGTGCGACATCTCCGGCGCGCGCACCTGGGAGGAGCTGCC